>Ga0207864_1000068_pt1 | contig 173487 bp, 114 predicted proteins | sample HigsolmetaAR202D_FD_184834 | JGI IMG/M metagenome (GOLD analysis project Ga0207864, IMG submission 184834) | Ionic liquid and high solid enriched microbial communities from the Joint BioEnergy Institute, USA - AR20-2-D (SPAdes) (version 2) ...
TGGACATAGCGCTCCCGCCGATCTCAATGCGGCGCAAAATATCAAGTGGGCTGCCGTCAATCAGCCTTTGGTATCCGCTCCACCCGAGTGAGGTACAAGCCTCCGACTTCAGTCGGGGGTAATTGACATACAATAGTCGCCAGACATCGCTTCTGTCCCGCCTGTTTTATAACCGTATGACCATTCTATGTAGAATAGTCATTTTAAGCCATAGGAGGTTACGAGTGATCAATCACCAGGCGCAGGAACGCATCGTCGCATCTCGTTTTGGATCACACTTTTTCAAGCCGCTCTACGATAGCTACAACTTCGTTCAGATTCCCCAGATTGTGCGTTCGCTTTTTGGCCTTGCCGAAAAACCTTTCTCTGCCGAAGAGCTGCCGCCTCTCGCTGAAGAGTATCAGCATATTGTGGTGCTGTTTACCGATTCTTTTGGCTGGCGCTTTTTTGAACGCTTTAGTGAACACCCCTTTGTAAAGCGCATCATCGATCAGGGTGCGGTCAGTATGCTGACCTCGCAGTTCCCTTCGACCACTGCTGCCCATGTCACCACGATTCATACCGGCTTGCCGTTGGTGCAGAGCGGTGTTTACGAATGGTTTTACTACGAGCCGCAGCTCGATCGTATCTTTGCTCCCTTGCTCTTCTCGTATGCAGGCGATGCAGAGCGCGAGACCCTGCGCGAGGCCGGCATCGCACCCGAAAAGTTCTTCCCCAACCAGACGATCTATCAAGAGTTGACCGAGGCGCGCGGTATCGACTCTTTTGTCTTTCAATCGGTAAGCTATGCTCAGTCTTCCTACAGTCGTGTGATCACCAAAGGGGCACAGCTACGCCCGTTTTATACCCTCGCAGAGGCGATCGTCGAGCTGACCAATCAGCTGCGCACCAACCAAAACCGCACTTATTCCTTGCTCTATTTCGATACGATCGACACGATTTGCCATATCTACGGGCCGGATTCACCCTTTGTAGAAGCCGAGATTCTCAACTATCTCAATAGCTTAGAAGCCTTGCTTCACCCGCGTCTGCAGCGCACTTCGGGTCCAACCTTGCTGATGCTGATCTCGGACCACGGCCATGCCTCGGTTAACCCAAACACGACGGTCTATCTCAACCGCGAGGTGCCCCAGATCAAAGCGATGTTGCGCACCAATCGCCGTGGGCGGCCGCTCGTGCCAGCTGGCTCGGCGCGCGACTTCTTTCTTTATGTGCAAGACGCCTATTTAGACGATGCCCACGAGTTGTTGAACCACACCTTGGGTGGCAAGGCCGAGGTGCATCGCACCGCCGATCTGCTTTCGGGAGGCTTTTTCGGCAATGTTCACCCTAGCAGGGTTCTGCTTGATCGCATGGCTGATCTGGTTATTCTGCCCTACAACGGCCAGAGCGTGTGGTGGTACGAAGCCGATCGTTTTCGGATGCGCCATCGCGGCAGTCATGGTGGCCTAACCGCTGAAGAGCTTCTGACTCCGCTGATGCTACTGCCTTATGGCGGCTAGTTTCAGCTTATCAAGCTCTGTATTGCGTTGGCGATAAGGGTTTTCCCTTCCATACGTTCCTTAGCGCGTCCGCCTACGGCTACCAGCATCCTGCCCTTCAATACGGCGCTCTCTGTGCGCGGAAGGGCTGTCGAAAACACAATTTGTAACGGTATTTCCAATGCTAGGTGCAAGGAGATTAGGCTCTGCTTGCCAAAGAGAGAACACAGCCAACCCTGCGTTCTCTCTTTGTTGAAGGGGAGAATTTGTGGCTCATTGTGCTTACGAGCAGAGGAAGATACAGCGTTTGATCTGCGTTCTGAAGCTGCCGGTCTGCTTGATCTGTAGATCGATCTGATATTCAAGATCTTCGACCACCAGATCCCAACCGAGTGTGCTTGGCAGTAGGCGTTCGAGCTGTGGGCGCTGTTTTTCGATAAAGCTTATCAGTGCTCGCGAGCTGCGACAAGCGATGGTGTGCCTAAAGTCGTAGCGTTGGATGTTGGCGAAGTGGTACTCTAAAAAGTTTTCGCCGTTTTCGCGCGAGAACATGCAGACCGGATACTGGAACGAAACACCGCTGAAACGTTTGACGCTTTGGCTAAATAAGCTCGTCAACTCGTGGAGATGCGATACGCTGTTGGTCGAGACAAGCAGTTGGCCGTCGGGGCGCAAAACACGTCGAATCTCAGCTAAACAGGCCGATATATCATCGAGGCGAGCGAAGATATGCATCGCTAAGGCATAGTCGATGCTCGCAGCGGGAAGGGGAAGGTAGGAATGGTCGCCATTGATGATCTGGGGCAGACTAGAAGACGACGCCCACGTTTGTTTGATTTCGCGAGTAAGCGTTTTGTTTTTATCGATCACATGGCAGTTTTTAGGGGCTAACCCTGCTTGAATGGCCTGATGGAGGTAGCCACTCGCCCCACAGCCACAATCGAGAATGTGTAGACTTGCATTCCACTTGATGTGCTGCAAGGCCCAAGGCATAAACTGAACAGTCTCTTCTTGAAATGCGTCGAAACCGATCTGTGAGAGCGTTCGGAAGCTTTGTTTTGCCTGAGATGGAGCGTGTTTGTGGCTGTGTAGATTAAACATTTTGACCTCCGATCTGTGCTTCTATCTAATTTGTATTGTAGCAAGCCTAACCAAAAGCCAACCGTTTAATATCTTTTACAAACCAATTTTGTAAGTCGCTATGAAATGGAGTGTAAATTACAAAGATGTATGCTATTTATATTCAGTAAAAATGATACGAACGTAAGAATAACCTAATGAAAACGCGTTGATTACACTTTGGGTGCGTTTGTGAATGGAGAATAGTAAAATCTTTTAAATAATGTGTAAAATAACAACTTTCTGCTTGTTTGTATGCAAAAGAGGGCTTATCACTGTAGATGTGATAAAACCCTCTTTTTGGTGCGAAGGGGAGAATTTTAGCGACCTGCCACAACGATGTCGTGACTAGCCGCCCAGAGCTTGAGGTCTTGTTTGTTGATGGCTGCCGCCATAAGATCGGGGAAGAGATCGGGTGTACAAGCGAAAGATGGCACTCCTAAGGCAGAAAGTTGAGCTGCAAGGTGATTGTCGTAGCTGGGCGCGCCGTCGTCGCTGAGTGCTAAGAGCGTGATAAACTGCACACCTGAGCTGACGATTGTGTGGGCGCGTTTGAGCAGCTCTTGGGCCACGCCGCCCTCGTAGAGGTCGCTGATCAGCACAAAGATCGTCTCTTGCGGGCGCTGCATAAAGCCTTGGCAATAGGCGACGGCGCGATTGATGTCGGTGCCGCCGCCCAACTGAACGCCGAAGAGCACATCGACCGGATCGTCGAGCTCGTCGCTCAGGTCAATGACTTCGGTGTCGAACACAACGATGCGCGTCGAGACCGCTGGCAGCGAAGCCAACACCGAGCCAAAGATACCTGAGTAGACTACCGAGCTACCCATGGAGCCGCTTTGGTCGACACAGAGAATGATCTCGCGTAAGGAACTGCGCTTGCGTCCGTAGCCGATCAGGCGCTCGGGGATGACGGTGTTGTAGTCGGGCTGGTAGTTCTTCAGATTGGCGCGAATAGTGCGATTCCAGTCGATCTCGTTGTGGCGCGGGCGATTATTGCGAATCGCTCGGTTGAGGCTGCCCATCACGGCTTGGCGCGTGGGCGCTTCGAGCTTGCGCTGCAGCTCTTCGACCACTCGTCGCACCACCATACGAGCGGTCTCTTTGGTGCTCTCTGGCATAACGCGGCTGAGCGCCAAGAGGTTGGCGACCATATGCACATCTGGCTCAACTTGCTCCAATAGCTCTGGTTGCAATAACATCTCGCGCAAGTTAAGCCGTTCAAGGGCGTCTTGCTGCATAACGCGCACAACCGAGCTTGGGAAGAAGCTACGGATATCGCCCAGCCAGCGGGCCACTTTGGGCGAAGACGAGCCTAACCCAGCTCTGCGATCGGAATCGTAGAGCGCTTCGAGAGCAGCATCCATCTGTTGATCTTGGACGCTGAGCTTTAAACTGGTGCCATCGTTCTGTTTGCCACCGAGCAGTAGACGCCAGCGGCGCAGACGTTCTTCTTGCGATATGCTTGACATAATTTCTCCTGCGCTAGCTGAGGCCCAAAAGCTGAGCAACTAAGGGCAATACTCGTTCGGCTCGTTCTGGGTCGAGCTCGCTGCTTTGAAGTTTGCTGAGCGTGCCCGTCGAGGCCTGCGTGCCTTTGGCGCGCTCTCCGAGTTGGCGTCGTTCGGCGGGTGCGAAGGTCGAGAAGGTGCGTCGCAAGAGCGGCAACACTGCAATGAAGCTGTCGTCGTTCAAGCTGCAGACCCATTCGTCGAGTACCTGCCAGAGTAAGTCGTCGTAGAGCAGGGTGACCGCACCCTCGCGCAGCAAACCTTCAATCCAAGTGGCGGCGTAGCTCGGATCGCTCGCGTTCGAGAGCGCATACGACATGCGTGCGGCGGTCTCTTCGCGCGAGAGCTGGTTGCGATCGAGCAGCAGGCGGTAGGCACGCCCGGCGATCAGACCGTGTAGGTTGTCGCGTTGGCTGAGCAGAGTGAGCGTGGCTTGCCAATTGCGGGTATAGTCGTCGTTCTGGAGCAGCGCGATCGCATTGTTCACCGCGATCATATGCTTGAATACCGTTTCGGCGGCATCATCGTTGAGCGAGCCACAGGCGGGCGGCAGGCCGATGCAGATGCGCGCCACCAAGCCGTCGACTACTTGAGCGAGCATGCTGGTATCAGTTTGGCGGACATTGCCGTAACGCAGCACGTTGGCGAGCGGCGGCAGGGCAGCCATCAGGTGTAGTACATCGCTAGAGAGCGCGGCAACCGTCTCGATCCGTTGGACAATAAACTCGATCGAGTCGGGCAGATCAGCCAGCAAGACCACGTCGACAAGTTTGGTCAGTTCGGCCAGCTCGTCGGCTTCCTCGGCCCGTTTACGGGCAGCAGCGCTGGCAGCACTTTGAATAGTATTGCCCCATACTCCGGCGCTGATCAGGGCTACCATCATCTCGGGCTGCCATTCGAGCCGCCACTCCTCGCGGAAGGTTCCGGTGCTGCTGCGGGTCGTGATCAGCGTGCCCCAGGGAATGCCCAACAGGTTCAGACGGTGCAAGAGCTGGCTGCGCCCGAGATCGGTGGCTTTGCGCAGGTCGAGATCGTAGGGGCGAGCGGTCGCTTCGGCTGGCAGACGCAGGCGTTTCTGTTCGCGAGTCAGATCTTGTTGGAGCGGCACCATAGGTGTTTCGTCTGGTACCTGCCCCAAAACCTCGCCGATAATCAGCTTATGGCTGATCAATTGCAGTGGCAAGCTGTCGCCAAAGCAGAAGAGCGCTTCGCTGGCTTCGTTCAGTTCTTGCAGGCCGGGCAGCGGTCGGTCGCGCATAGCGGCCAGCGCATCGGCCAAACGCACCGCTTCGATCACGCTGGCGGAGGATGCATCCAGCCCTTCGTCGCGCAACAGACGTGCCACGCGCGTCATCCATGCGGGTACGATGCTGCTGCGTTCGTTATGCTCCCAAAGGTGGTCGTACCAGCCCGGCGACTCGACCCCAGCGCCATAGCCGCTCGCCATGCTGAGCCGCTCGAAGGTCCAGGGGATCCACGTCGCCTGCACTTTGAGCTTGGGTAAACCTTTCAGCAAGGCTTGATCCTCTTTGGCTGGCGGAAGCTCGGCCAAGGCGGGCACATGCCAAGCGCCACAGACCACGGCGATGCGCTCGAAGCCTTCGTTTAGGGCGGCTCGTAGCGCTTGACGCATCCACGCTTCGCGCCTCGCTTCGTAGAGTTCGCGCTCGGGGCTTTCGTAGCTGCGTTGGCCCTCTTGGCGTAGCGCGATCATAGCTTCGCGGATCGCCTCGAATAGACCTTGGCTGTTGCCGCGCTGCTCGATCATAAAGTTCCACCAGCGCTCGCTATCTTCAAAGCCCGCCGCTTGGGCCAGTTGGCTGAGCGGATCGCGTCGCAGGCGCTCTTGCCAGATCTCTTCTGGCGTCAGTTCCGCTTTAGACTCTTCCTCATGCTCGAATGGCCCGTCGCTTTGTCGCTCTGGCGCTTGTTCAGCCTCTTCTGTAGCCTGTTTGTTGCGCTCTTCGCGCTCCAGCGCCAACTGATGTGTCATTGGCAGGTCGATAAACCGGGCCGGAATTTGCTTGCTCAGGGCGAAACGCAGGGCCTGCCATTCGGGCGAGAAGCGCGCGAATGGGTAATAGACCGCTTGTGAAGGATCGTCGGGCGTATAGACCAAGAGCGCAACTGGCGGTTGCATATCAGGGTGCGCTGCCAGCGGAATCAGATCGGTGGCATCGGGCGGCCCTTCGATCAAAACGATGTCGGGGCTTAGTTCGTTGAGCGCTTGCAGCAGCGAGCGAGCCGAGCCGGGGCCGTGGTGACGAATGCCGAAGAGATGAATGCGTTCGTTCATCGCTCTGCCTTAATTGGTCACGTCGCGGCATGCGCGATAGAGATCCTTCCAGCCGTCGCGCTCTTTCACGACCGTTTCGAGGTATTCCAGCCACACCACGCGATCTTGCACCGGATCTTTGACCACCGCGCCCACAAGACCGGCTGCCAGATCCGAGGCGGTGAGGCGGCCATCGCCGAAGTGGCCCGCCAAGGCTAAGCCGTTGTTTACCACCGAGATCGCTTCGGCGGTGCTCATGGTGCCGCTGGGCGACTTGAGCTTGGTCTTGCCGTCGCTGGTGACGCCGTTGCGCAACTCGCGGAAGATCGTAACCACACGCCGGATCTCTTCGATCGCTGGTGGCTCGGCTGGCAGCTCGAGGGCACGACCTAAGCTGCTGACGCGCTGTTGTACGATCTCGACCTCTTCGTTGGCGGTCTCGGGAACGGGCAAAACTACGGTGTTGAAGCGGCGCTTGAGCGCGCTAGATAGCTCGTTTACGCCCCGGTCGCGGTTGTTGGCGGTGGCGATCACATTGAAGCCACGTTTGGCCTGCACTTCGTCGTTTAGCTCGGGGATGGGCAGAGTTTTCTCCGAAAGGATGGTGATGAGGGTATCTTGCACATCGGCGGGGATACGGGTCAGCTCTTCGATGCGGGCCAGCTTGCCTTGGGCCATGGCGCGCATCAGCGGGCTTTCAACCAAGGCTTGGCGCGATGGGCCCTCGGCCAGCAGACGGGCGTAGTTCCAGCCATAACGTATCGATTCTTCGCTGGTGCCCGCTGTGCCCTGAATCAGCAGAGTCGAATCGCCCGAGATCGCCGCGGCGAGGTGTTCTGAAACCCACGATTTGGCGGTTCCCGGCACGCCCATAAGCAGCAAGGCGCGATCGGTGGTGAGCGTGGCGATCGCGATCTCGATCAGGCGGCGATTGCCGATATATTTAGGCGTCACCTCAAAGCCGTTCTCCAGCTTACCGCCCATCAAATAGGTGGCGACGGCCCAAGGCGAAAGCTTCCACTGAGGTGGACGCGGGCGTGTATCGACTTTTGCGAGTTCCGCTAGCTCTTCTGCGTACTGCTGCTCTGCATGTTGGCGTAGGACTGTTTCGGTTGGATTGCTCATCGCGATAACTCCTTTAGCATACGATTGCGAAACTCGTAGAATCTGACGTACTTTTCGATCACATTCAGCATGAACGCTTGCTTCTGTTTGGCCAGCTCAAGCAACTGAGGGAGCCAGTAGTGCGCCCGTTCCATATCGACCGCCGCCAGCCAATCGAGATTATGAGGGTTGAAGAGTGTGTTGTTGTGTTCGTTGTTTGTGATCACCTCATGCAGATGCTCGAATACTCCATCGCTGAGGGCTGCGCTCCAAGGGCGTTTCATTGCGCTCATAATGTGCAACAAGACGTTGCGCAGCTTTTTATCTTCTTTCACTTGGAGAAAAATTGTGGTAGCGAGCGCCTCTTGCCGCTCTCTAGGCAGCATGTCAAGTAGTTGCTCCAACGATCCGTGCGATGCATGTTGCAACACAGCAAGGGGCTGTTTGCTAAGTGCTATCGCCCAATCGAGATTCTGTTGGCGTAGGGTAGCTAGCACCCACCCAGCGATGATTGCTTTTGCCCATTCGTCGTGTTGGGCCGCTGTGATCAAGCTGCTTTGATCGAAACCGCTCTCTGCCCAGTAGTCGAGCGGCGTGGCGGCGATCAATTGCATCAAGATCCCTGCCCGTATGCCTAGGTCAGAGACATGTTGCTTGCCATCGATGCCATCGCGCCACAGCTCTCCATCATGTTCAGGAGGCAATTCGATCTGGAAGGCGGGCACTACTTCTTGTTCTCCAAAGAGCTTAGCGATTTTGCTCTTTAAGCCCTTTCTTGGCTGCGCTTTGAGCTTGATGTAGTGTTCGGCTTGTACTCGCATGCGCTGGCTCAAGCGCGATGCTGGCAGGCGGGCGAGCAGATCAGCGGCTTGCAGGCGCACCGTTTGGCTGCGATTCTCGAGCGTCTCTTCGAGCAGCGGCTCGTCATTCATGCTCAGCCCGATCTGAAGCTTAGAAAGTAACTCAGCTCGGTTTTGGGCTGTCTCTTGTTGCCAATTGCTGCGCAACAGCTCGCGCGCACGGGCGGGGTCGTGTTCTCGTAGGCGTGCCAAGAGCGTTAAGCGCTGGTTGTGCGTGCTAGTTTCCCAATAGTTCTGAACGAGCGCCTCGTTGTCGAGATCGATCTCTTCTAGAGGCTGGAATTTGTTCATGTGCTCGGCATACTGCATCAGCCAAGTGCCGCGCTCGCCCAAGACCTCGATCAAGGCTTGGCGTTTTTCGCCGTTATGAAGGCGGATGGCTTTGAGGGCGCGCACCAATATCGAGCGGTGCAGCACCAAGTTGCGCTGTTTGAGGCCAGCGCAAAACTCGGGGATCAAGCTGGCGTACTCGCTTCGTTCACAGATCTGCACAAAGATCTGGCTCAGAAAAAACGAACATTCGGCTGAGCTATTAGGTGGAGCTGCTTGCAGCTCGCTGGGGCCTAAGCTAAGCGCTGTGCGGCCCGCCTTGCGGTAGAGACTGCTGAGCGCGGCCGCGCTCAGCAGTTGAGCTTCTGGCGACAGTTCTGTGAGTTTGCTGCTCAGCGCTCCTAGTGCGCTCGCATCGGGCGCGAGCTTGAGCGGACGGCGGGCGCTGCCGATCAGGGCGCTTGCAATCAGATCATCCCAGTTCACGCTACACCTCCACTCCGAAGAAGCTATAGCCAGCTTCGCCCCACATACTGAGGGGTCTGAAAACATAACCGTCCCATTCGCCAAAGATTGTGGCCGGTTGGCCGCCAATGTAGGCCAGATATTCGAGATATCGCTCGAAATCGGGTGCGATCGGCAATCCTTGGTCGTGCTGATCGCGAAGTACAAAACGTTTATTGTCGTTCGGTAGCATGCTAATGCAGGCGCGATCGAGCAGCATGGGGAATTCGTTGAGCCACGGTTTTTGGCTTAGAGCGCGGCTGTAGCTATCGAGCAGCTCGTCGATCGATTGATAGCCGCTAGGGGCTGGCGAAGTGCTTAGCTCTTTCTTGTTTTGTAGCGCGGCTCGCAGAGGATAGTTGCTCGGGAAGTAGCGCAGGGTCGCTTCAAACGTAGCCGCTGGCACCAGAGCCAGATCGAAGGCCTGGAAGCGCGGGACGAATTCGAGCAGCAGCGCGTAACGCTGGCTTGCCTGCTCATAGAGCCAAGTACGTCGACTCTTCATCGGTTCCGCTTGCTCTTCTGTTTGTCCGACAACCGTCCATATACCGCTCACTGGCTCGGCGGCGGCCAGATCTTCCTCGCGTTGGGGCCAGCCGATCGCAACGCGTAGATCGTGTTGTAGCGGCTCGGGAAGCGCATCGATCCGCTTAAAACCTTCGATGATCAAATGGATCTTGCTCAGCTCTTCGAGCAGATCGTCGGCCCACTGCTCTTTGCCAAAGATGCGGGCTGGCATTTCGCGCAGACGGCGGGCTAGCGCACCAGCTTGGGCGTCGATCAAGCGAGCGGCGGGTTTATCCCAAAAGGCGTAGCCTTCGGCCTGAACCGAGCTGATGCCGTTGCGTACAAGGTCGTGAAGCCAGGTTTCAAGCTCTTTGAGGCCAGCCTCTACCCGTTTTTGGCGTTGGGCGTTGCGTTTGGCTTGTGCCTCAAGATCTTTTGGTTCTGAGGCTTGCGCTTTCTGTGCCTTACGCTCGGAGCGTTGCGCTCGGCTTTCTAACCACTTCGCGACCCATTCGGGCGGCTGTTTCTGTTGGAAGCTGGCGGCTTGCTCGGCATAGAGCAGCAGCAATCCGATCGCATGTTTGCAGGGGAATTTGCGGCTCGGGCACGAGCAGCGAAAGGCTGGCTCGGAGAGGTCGATTTGGGTTTGGTAGGGTGTGCTACCGCTCCCTTGACATTCGCCCCACAGTGCCTCTTCATTCTGGCCGAGAGTAAGCCATTTGCGCAGTGTGGCGAGGCCCGTGCCCGCTTTGGCTGAACTACTGTCAGGAGCAAGGGCCAAAACTGTTTCGCGTGTCCAGATCGCTGTCATGAAGATATCTCCACACTTGTAGGACGTTGTTGGATCTAGTCTATAGGAGAATTGTGACAGAGAATGTCACAATCGTTTGTTTCGGGCGCCCCCTTTCCACAGGCAGCGAGCAGCCTCGTTTGTTGGGTAGGATGTTGGTAGCCGTAGGCGGACGCGGTTAAGCTTGGATGCAGGCTTGTGCCCTCATCGCCCAAAGCGATGTGCTCGCGAGATTCGTATGTGTCTATGCTATACAACACAGCATACATCACTTCTCACTAAAAAACCGTCTGAGATTTCATCTTGGAATCTCAGACGGTTGATTGAAACGAGCTGGGTTAAGCGCTAGAGCTTATTATTTCTCTTTGCGAATGATTGGCAGATAGACCTGTGTGGTATTTTCTACGAAACCAACCGTTATATCGCAGGTCGCTTCTAAGGGCGGATCGTCGTTGTTCTGTACCTTGATGGTAACGGTATGGGTGCCTTCAGGTGTGTTTGTTCCAAGGTTGAGCGTAGCGCGAGCGGTTCCACCTACTTCGGTCGCCCCGCTGGCGTTGGTTAGGCTAATGCCAGTTATCGGAGCGCTGATCATTTGAGGAGCGCTGACGATGCCGTCAGGATCGACCGCAGTGATATCGATCGAAGCGCCTATGCCCGGCTCGCTAAACAGCGCCGCTGGACAGGTGAGCGTGATCGGCTCATTCACCGGAATAATCACTTCGACGCCGCTCACGTTGTCGGTTGCTGGCCCAATGCTCCAGGTGCGCGGTGTTGTAAAGGTTGCCTTCTTGATATCGTAGACGCCGCTGGCGACTACCACTTGGCCGCTGCCCGGGTCGGGGCCTAAAAAGCTATTTGGCAGCAGTTTACCACCTTGGTAGTGATCGTTGTAGGGCAGCTCAAAGCCCGCTGCACCGTTGGCTACCACGGCGTTTCCGGTGCTGGTGCCGTAAAAGAGCGCATCGACTGGCACGGTGCTGCTGGTTAAGGTGTCGATATGAGCGGCAAAGACAGCGATGCCGTCGGCGGTCGCTCCACCGTTACCGACCACGCCGTTCGCACGCGGATCGCCGAAACGGTCGCCTGGCGTGACACCGGTATCGATGACACGCAGCTTCTTGCCGGTTGGTGTCATCGAAGAGCCGCCGACATAGACGACCTCACCCGGCTCGACTGTGCCCGAGGTGATGCTGAAGCCGTAGGTCATTGTGCCACCGGCGATCCAACCATCGGCGTTGGTAGCACCATCGCTTACGACAACACTGAAGGGAGTAACACTGAAATCGATCGATTCTGTTGCGACAAGCTCGATATATTCAAATGGCGAGTCAGTTCCAGCAGGATTAGCTAAAAATTCGGAAATAATGAGTCCTGGAGTTTCGAGTTGTGCTTTTGCGGGGACGGCTGTCCAGAAGATAGCGAAACTAGCAAGTATGATGAGCTGGAGCGTTCCTTTGCGAGCTGAGAAAATACGACCCAACATAGCTCTCTTTCTAGGTCGGAATACACGACATTCCATAACCATAACAAGCGCTTGTTTCCAATGCTGCCCTACTTGGTCCGGCCGCTAGACGGTATCCCTCTAAAGCACTTAGTCCTCCTTTGGCTACAAGTATAGAAATACACTTTTTGGCTGATATCAAAAGTATAGGTGTTTTAAGCAAAGAAAAGATGACAATCGCAACAGATAGAGATAACAAATACGAAAAGTTAGGCTGATTATCGCTCGTATAGAACAAGTGCTTGTACATGCTAGAGAGCGTAGATTGGTTTTGGAAAGCGTTTTTTAGCGATTCTGTTGTGCCTATGCTGATCTGACGAGCTTAGTAAAGAATGTCTTTTCATTTAGATTCCGTCTGAATGCGCTTAGCCGACGATAAAGAAGCGGTCGGGATCTCAAGCTATCTCGACCGCTTTCTCTATAATGCCGAATCCGCTTGATTAGTTTAGCGCTTTGGCGGTAAGGTCTTTTGCCTCCATTCGATCCTTAGCGCGTCCGCCTACGGCTACCAACATCCCACCCATCAAATGAGGCTGCTCGCTGCCTGTGGAAAGGGGGCGCCCAAAATGAGGCGCTCGGAATGTCGTAGCTTTTGCTTTGTGTTCATCGTCAGCCTAACAAACTTAGCAGCGCTCCGACACCAAACGTGAGGATGATTAGCCCGGAAGCGATATTGATCCAGCGCAAGTGCTGTGCTGCGAGACGATGGCGGATGGTCGCGATCAGATGCGTGATGCCGATCCACCAACCTGCCGAACCGAGGAAGACCCCGAGCACCAATACTAAGCTGCTCGCTAGATCTGTTTGCGATGCGATGCCCAAACCTGCGAAGATTCCAATAAATGAGAGGATTGTCATAGGGTTGGTTAGCGTAAGAAACAAGCTAGAGCTGTATGCGCCAAGCAGCTTTTCGCCTGTTACTTGCGCTTCGCGCTCGGCTGGTCGGCTTGACAGGGTTTGTATGCCAAGGTAACAGAGGAACAGACCGCCGATGCAGCGAATGAGCTGACTTTGGCCGACGAGCATGCTGGTGATGAGTGTAAGACCAAAACCCGCGATGAGACCATAGATGGCGTCGGCGCTGGCTGCACCCATGCCCGTCGCCAAGCCGACTAAGCGTCCTTCACTGAGTGTGCGCCTGATGCATAAGATACCGATTGGGCCGACAGGGGCGGCGATCGACAGACCGATTAAGAGACCTTTGACGAAAATCGGAAGCTCCACGGTTCCTCCTTGATGACACGTCGCTATTGCTATTTTGGTCTAGAGCCGATGTTGTTATGCAAAATCTGGTTGATGAGTTTTATTTGGCCTTCGGCAGAGTGGAACTTGACTCTTTTCCATTCTTTTTGCGTTACAAGAGCGCAAACTTGTAAACGGATTTGCTACTATATGGAGCGCAGTAAGGCGGGCATGAAAAAACGCCTACCAGACCACTCGGGCCTAGTAGGCGTTTAATAAGGCAAACGCAGCTATCCAGACCCTCTGGCTGGCTGGAACTGCTGCTGTTGAACTGTCGAACAATCTTGAATCATGCGTTTTTCGCGACTATTTGCACGCTCTGCTGTTGTTTGTTACCATACCGAACGGAGAAGCCCTTGTCAAGTATGGATTGAACATCTCTATGGGCGTGATGATGCGAAGCGCGACCATATTAGCGAGGTGTTCGTCTCCTGAAGAGCTGGTATGTCTGAACCAAAGATTACCGTTATTATTTTGCATTGGCGCACCTACAATTTGACGACGCAGTGCCTCGACTCGCTGGCCGAATCGAATTATGCCAATTATCAGGTTTATGTCATCGATAATGGCTCTCAAGATGGTTCGCTTGAACGGCTTCAAGAGGCCTATCCTTGGGTTCAGACCTATAGTTATCAGCAGAATCTCGGGTTCGCAGCCGGAATGAATCCAGCTATGCGACGAGCGCTTGAACAGGGCAGCGATTACGTCTTGTTGCTCAATAGCGATGTGTTAGTGCCCCCAGAGCTGCTGCAAGAGTTGGCAGCAGCGGCAGAGGCCAACCCCCAGATCGGCATTTTGTCGCCAAAAACGCTTTGGAAAGGGCGAGAAGAGTATTTGGCAGGTTTAGGCTGCCGAGTGCGCGCCTTCGACCTCGAATTGATCGGTTGGGATGTGCTCGATCAGCCTAGCACAAGTCGCGAGCCAGTCGTGATCGAGTCGGCTTTTGGTTCTGCTATGTTTTTGTCGCGCCGTATGCTCGAACGGGTTGGTCTCTTCGATGAGCGTTTCTTTTTCTATTATGAAGATATCGACCTTTGTTTGCGAGCGAAGGAACACGGTTTTTTGGCCGCCTATCTGCCGCATGTGGCGGTGCGCCACGCCGTTTCGGCTAGTGTGCGCTCCGTGCGCGGCCTGCGCGACTTCTATATGGCGCGTAGTCGCCAACTCTTCTTCCGCAAATATCGACGCGGTCTGTGGCGTTTAGGCTACATCTGTAGCGAAGCCTACAATCTCCTCTATACGATCTATATTCGCCTGAAAGAAGGTTCGCCTTCGAATGCGTTAGGCTATTTCGCAGGTGTGTTGACCGGTTTGATAATGCCGGTCGAAGCGCCATTACACCGCGATCAGACCACCCTCCAATGAGTGTTACCCGCTACTTTGTAACCGTTACTGCTGGCCTAGAGCAGGTCGCTTGGCATGAGTGCGCCCGCGTATTGCCGGGGGTGCGCTTGTTAGGCTTTGCGCATCGCTGCGTTCACATCGCTTATCCTGGGTCTGCCGAAGATCTGCTGCGTTTGCGCTCGGTCGATGATGTCTTTGTGTTTATTGGCGAGCTACAGGCGATCGGATCAACGCGCGCTGCTCTGTCCGATCTGCGCGATCAAGTCGCTCAATACAATTTAGACCCGGCGCTGGCCGTCTGTCGTTCGGTGCGCTCATTTGGCGATCCTCCGAGCTATTCGATCACAGCCAGCTTTGTGGGCGCACGCAACTATTCGCGTTACGAGATCGCACACGCTGTATCGCAGGCCGTCGCCGCCAGCTATGCTTGGCACTATATCGAAAATACTCCAGAGAATCACGCTGAGCACGATCTCGATCTGCGCGTCATCCTAGAGGGCGAAGAGGGCTTGGTCGGCTTGCGCCTCGCTGCGCACCCGCTCCATCGTCGACGTTACAAGGTGCTTAGTCGCCCAGGCTCATTGAAAGCCTCGGTCGCTTATGCCATGGCCTTTCTGGCCGAGCTCCAGCCGCACGAGCTCGTGTTAGACCCCTGTTGTGGCGTAGCGACGATCGCTATCGAGGCAGGGCGTTGTGTGCATCCGCGAGCTGTGCTTGCGAGCGACATCAACCCCGAGGCGCTCAAAGCGGCCCAGACCAACGCGCGTGAAAGTGCCTTCGCACCCTTGCTCTTTCGTGCCGATGCAACCTGCCTGCCGCTGCCTAACGCCAGCGTCGACGTCGTGTTGAGCAACCTGCCGTTTGGGCGCCAAGTTGCAGTTGAGGGCGATCTAAGCGCAAACTACAGTGCTATCTTGCAGGAATTGGCTCGTATTTTGCGGCCTAACGGTCGGGCCGCGCTCTTAACCGACGGTGGATCGGCCTTTATGCAGGCCTTGCAGACGACGCCCTGTTTGCGCCTCGTTGCAGCCCATCAGATCAGCCTCTTTGGCGCTCATCCGCATATCTATTTGCTGCGCCGCTTAGCCTAATATCAAATCTGCTTGATCACTCTCTGTTTTGGGCTTCGGCAGAGTGGAACACCTCTTGTATGTTATTTGAGATTTCGCACGACAGCGCGAAATCTCACTCTTTCCCGTTTTCGCCTTTCCGCGTGGTAAGCCTACATGTCTTTAAAGCCTATTCGGTATAGCTTGTTTGCACGAAAGCAGAGCTTTCTGGGTGATCTAGCTCTCGTCGTGCCTGCTTTTTGCATCGTTTCTGTTAAGAGAAACGTCATCTCTGCTTGGTGAACGATGTGCTGTAAATGTTAACAGAATGCCCTCCTTATTTATTGCCTTCTTGGCTTTGTGGATGCGCCTATTGGCTTAGATGATAGACCTCTCCTGTTCGCTGTTATTCCCACGACACGGCCTGCTAGTGCCTTTTTTTGGCTTGGTATAGCCTTTCCTAGATGAGAAGCTGCTTATGTTGGTTTCTCGTATTATGCATTTAATTAATTTGACTTGATATTATTTTAAATTTATATATAATGCATTCCACCGTACTACTGTTTGTAAGAAGGGCCTAACAATGAGTAACCAATCTGCAACTGTGCGCGAATTGGACGAAGGCACACGTCCGTTGGAGGAAATTGTTTACAGTATTGATGGGAATTGGGCTATCTTGGTTGCTTTCGATCTAAAGCTGTTTCCTCTTCTTGCCGAAAAACCTCTAACGTTACAAGAGATTAGTGAAAAGTTAGGGCTAGCAACGCGTGCGGCAGAGGGGCTTTTAACGGTGTGTGCTTCGCGCGGTTTGATCGAAGTCGATCCACCCTACTACAGTCTGACCCACCTATCGCGAACTTACTTATTGGAAGATAGCCCTGACTACTTCGGTTTCACTTTTGAATTGTGGACCAAAAACCCCGATATCTCTACCTTCCAAGGTGTGAAGAAGATGATTATGACCAACTCGCCCCAGATTTATGGCGGTGTAGATGAGGTCTTCTCTTCGCACGAGGAGCAGGAGGAGATGGCGAAGCACTTCACACGTGCTATGCACTCCAATAGCGTCGGCCCTGCCCGTGTATGGCCGAGCGTGGTCGATCTGTCGAAACATAAGCTGATGTTGGATATCGGTGGTGGTTCGGGTGCTCACGCGATGGGTGCTGTAAAGTATTATTCGCACCTGAAGTCGATGATCTATGAGCTGCCTGCCGTCGCTTCGGTGGCGCGCGAGTTTGTCGAGGCCGAAGGCCTAGTGGATCGAATCGACATTCATGTCGGCGATATGTGGAATGATCCCTATCCAGAAGCCGATGTTCACTTCTATTCGCAGATCTTCCATGACTGGAAAGAGGATAAGTGCCGCTTCCTAGCCAAGAAGAGCTTTGAAGCGCTTCCGTCTGGCGGTAAAATCATTTTACACGAGAAGATTCTCAATGATCTCAAGACTGGCCCGAGGACGATCGCATCCTTCAACATTACTATGATGTTGTGGTCAGAAGGACGCCAATATTCTAGTAAGGAGTATAGCGAGTTCCTTAGCGAAGCGGGCTTCGTTAATATCAAGATTCAGCAAACGTACGGTAACTGGAGCGTTGTGGTAGCAGAAAAGCCCTAAAAAATTCTGTATTGAAAAGGCTATGACTCTCCAACATGAGTCATAGCCTTAATATTCTGCTGTAATGCTTTTGTATTATATGAAGTAAGTGATCTGATGAAATCAGTATTACTCTTCTCAACGAATACGCTACGTTTATTTAAACAGCACTCTGAGACTATCGCGCAAATCGCGATGGGTGATAATGCCCTCTAAGTTAATCGAGAGATGTACGAGGGTTTGTGCAATCTCGGGGCTAATGCCCGATAAAATAACTTGGGAGCCTAATAAGCGAGCTGCTTGAGCTGCTCGTATAAGTGCATCAGCGACCTGTGTATCGATGACTCTCACGCCAGTAATATCGAGAATTGCGGTTTCTGCGCCGTAGGTGTTGATGCCTTCAAGCAAAACTTCAATGATCTGTTGGGCGCGTGTGCTATCGATTGTGCCAATGATTGGCATAACAACCAGGTTATCGGTGAGCGGAATGAGCGGTGTCGATAGCTCGCGTAACATTGCTTGCTGGGCGCGTAGTTGCTCTTCTTGAGCGATGTTTTGGCGCAGGGTATCTTCTGCTCGTTTGAGCAGCGTGAGGTCGCGGCCGACAACCGAGATAAACGCAATCGAGCCGTCGAGATCGTGGTGCGCAAGTAGGTCTAACCAAACAGGGATCGTTTCGCCGCTGCTACGCCGTATGACTGTCTCGCCTCTCCAACTACCTTCACTGCTTGCTTTAGCGACAAGTTTTGTAAACGAACTATTTTCATCACCACAAAACGGGGCGATTGTTTCGATCTGCTGGGTTTCTTCTTCGAGGCCTAACAATTTACGTCCGGCCGGATTGATGTAGGTAGGCCGTCCTTGGGTATCAGTGATGCTGACCAGATCGGTTGTCTGCTCAAAGACATCAGCGAAGCGCCGAAGTTCGTGTTCGCGTTTCTTTACATATGTAATGTCTTGGCAGATACCAAATACCTTTACTGCTTCATTGTTTTGATTGCGAATAATCTGAAAAGTAACTAACAGGAAGCCTTCGCTTTTATCTCCGAAGGTGACACGGTGTTCAACGCGATAAAGCGGTTCTGAAGTAGCTATCGCTTTCTGAAAATAGAGAGCTACCCATTCGCGGTCAGCAGGGTGCACAAAGGTTTCCGAATAGTCTCTGATCGATATGCGGTAGCCGCCTAGCTTTTCTGCAGTTGTTTTATAGACCTGCTCGTAGGTCGCATCGTTAAATATAAATTCTTGCCTGCTTAAATCACACTCCCAATAGCCAATGTTTCCGAGAGCAAGACCATGTGTTAGTCGGTTTTGATATTCAAGCGCTTGGGCCCGTTCTTGTTGAGATATTGCGAGTTCGCGTTGTAATTGTTCCAATTGTTGACGAAGTGCTGCTATTTCGCTGGAAGCGTTGTTTTTAGCGTCGAGCCCTGTCTCCACGAGACCCTCCCTCACAGTTAAGATGTGCTTTTTGAGTGTTAAATTGATTAAAACTTATAGTACAAATAATTATTTGAATTGTCAATATTCTGTACGAAAGAAAAGAAGCTAAAAAAGGATTTATTTTTTTAAGATTTCGAAAGCTATATGAAGCAGAATCACCCAGATTGTTTGTAAAGTAATCTTGATTGATTTGTGATTCAAATATATTAAAAGTTTTTGTATGCAGGTTTTTAGAGCGAATAATAAGATTTTGAGGCTATATAGTATGAATTTATGTATTTTTTAACAATATTGGAATATGTGATTGGGCAGAGAACTGTTAGGCGCGTGTTATCCAGCTGAATGGGCGGGCGGGATGTTGGTAGCCGTAGGCGGACGCGGTTAGGCCTTTTTTGTAGGTAAACGTGTTTTCCGCCAGCATTATGCGTTGAAATGAAAGCTCCTCTGTTGGCTAACAGAGGAGCTTTCATTTCGTTGTTGCCTGTTTGTTTAGGCCAGAGTTAGGCCCCTAAGAGAAGAGGTGCGAAAAACAGTCGCGCAGATCGCGGTAGGTTACGATACCCGATAGATCGATCGCGAGGTGTACAAGGGTTTGTGCTACTTCAGGGCTGATACCTGTCAAAATGACTTCAGAGCCTAACAAGCGGGCTGCTTGAGCGGCGCGAATAAGGCCATCGGCGACTTGGGTGTCGATGACTCTCACGCCAGTAATATCGAGAATTGCGATCTCTGAGCCGTAAGTACTGATACCTTCGAGCAGCACTTCCATAATTTGTTGGGCGCGAGCGCTATCGATCGTGCCCACGATCGGCATAACGACCAAGTTGTCGGTAAGCGGAATAAGCGGCGTCGATAGCTCGCGAAGGGTCGCTTGTTGGGCGCGAAGCTGCTCTTCTTGGGCGATGTTTTGGCGAAGGGCTTCTTCTGTTTGTTTGATTGGTGTTAGGTCGCGTGCGATGGCAGAGATAAAAGCGATCGATCCATCGAGATCGCGATGGGTGATCAAGATGAGCCAAACAGGTATGTGGATGCCCTCGCTATTGCGCAGGAAGGTTTCTCCGCTCCAAGCTCCCTCTCTAATTGTTGCTGAAATAATGGCTTCGAGCTGGGCGTGATGCTCTTCGGGGAAGAAGGTGGTAATCGTTATATCTTTAAGCTCGCTAGTTTCTAGGTGTAATAGAGCCTTCCCTGCAGGATTGATATAATTGGGATTACCTTCAGTGTCGATAATGGCTACGAAGTCATTTGCTTGCTCGAGAATGGCAGCAAAGCGTCTCAACTCATACTCGCGCCGTTTGATCTCCGTGACGTCTTGACATACTCCAAATTGAAGAATTGGGTTGTTCTGTTCGTCACGTACGATGCGGAATGTGACTAATACAATGCCCTCACTACCATCACCAAAAATGACCCGATGCTCTAGGCGGAAGTCAGGATCAAAAGTAGTGAGCGATTTTTGGATGTTGAGATTAACCCACTCTCGATCAGCAGGATGTACAAACATACTTGAGTAATCAAGTACGTTAATACGATAACTCCCCATCTGTTCGAGACTCGTTCGGTAGATCTTGTAAAAACCCTCGTTGAACACAAATTCTTGAGTTGTGAGATCACATTCCCAATAGCCTACATCAGCTAGTTCGAGAGCGCTCTGATAACGTTCTAGGTTTATCTGGGCTGTTGTGTACTGTTGACGCAGCTCTGCGAGCTCTTGCTGTAATAGTTCGTTTTGTCGGCGAAGTTCTTCGAGTTGTGCTGACAAGTTGTTGCCTGAAGCGAAATCGGTTGTCACAAGGTACTCCTAGATCAAAACAGTGGGAAGTGATGCAGGATAGGATAAATGCACAAAAACTCTTTAGATACGAAAAAATAAAGAATGTTAAAGATATATATATTATGATAAAGTTGATAAATATATACTACGCTAAGGGCTAGGCTGTGTCAAGGCTTTTTCGGCTTGAGAACAAGCTATCTTTGTTCTATGTCAGCCTCTCAGTTTCCAGTATACAACTTTATAATATCCATGCAGTAACACCTCAGGTTAGACTAAATAGTATTTGTGTTTTATATTGTTTAATATTTGTTTGATGCAATATATTTATAAAAACTTAAAGCTGCTATTATGCTAACTAGGAGATATTTGGACGGGACAGATGGAATGAAACTGATTTCTTAGTATAAGTTGAGAATGCTGTTTTTAAACAGCATTCTCATAACAGTTTCGTTTAGGGGCGTTTGTGAGCCTTATGCGTTGCTGAGATGGCTCATAGACTAACGAACGTTGTTAGTAATCTGTGTGATTACCATTGGTGGGCGACTTCGATTTCGCGTTTCTCTTGCACAGACTTATAGGCCGCTAAGACTACGCGTAGACTTTCGCGCCCGACTTCGCCCGGCGAGATGTTAGGCTTGTCATCGCAGACGCAGTCGAGAAAGCTGCCCGTCATAGCTACGAAGGGGTGGGGAGCCTCTTTGATAAGTACTTCGGGGCCATCTTTTTGGTCTGGGCGGTGGAGCGCTAATGGTCCGTGGCTGCCTCCAATCGTTAAGATTCCTTCGGTTCCAAAGGCCACAAATGGCGAATTTGGGAACCACACACCTGCGGCTTGCGTCGAAAAGAGCGACCCCAGGTGCCCTCCCTCAAAGCGAGCATTGAGCACGGCAGTATCTTCGCCGCCTAGCTCTGGCCGGAAACGCTGGCTAAAACAGCTTACGCTAGTGATCGGCCCGCCCACTGCTAGCATCATTGCAATATAGTGGATGCCGCCATCAAGCAGTTGGCCGCCGCCACTGATGCGTGGATCGTAGCGCCAAGCGGTGGAAAGGTATTCGCCGCCCTGCCAGTGGGCATAGGTGACCTGCAGGCCCACTAAGCGTCCAATGAGCCCTTCTTCAATTAGTTGCTTGGCTTTCTGTACAGAAGGCAGGGTATAGTTTGTTTCGCCATAGAAGAGGGTGACGCCCGCCTCACGGGCAGCGTTGATCATCTGGTCACATTCTTCGATCGTCTTAGCCAGCGGCTTTTGACACATAATGTGCTTACCGGCTTTGGCGGCAGCGACGACAATATCGGTGTGGAGGTGGTGAGGTGTACAGACCTCGATCGCATCTATATTGGGGTCAGCGAGCACTTCCGCTAGATTGGTCGTGGCACGAGCATCGCCCACCAACGCGGCGCGGTCGCGTGCTTTGTTTTCATCGATGTCGCAGCACACAACAATCTTAGCGCGATCGGCATGCTGTTTATAGGCACGAATGTGAACTTCACTAATAATTCCACAGCCCACTAAGGCTACTCTTACTAACGACATTGTTCCTCCACATCATCGGTGGTTAGTAGAAAGACGGATGCAGAGATTATACAAGCTTTTTGACAAAGATTTCTGGCATATATTGTGCTTTATGGTTTGTGGAGAAACGAGTGAGTCAAATGAGGCATAACATCCGTTAGGCGGGCTAGCAACCTATTAAATATTTATTCACTATCTTTGTATTATGTGACCTAAGTATATAAAGTTGCTTGAATAGTGATCGGCAACTTCTTCACTAAGAAAATTTGTGTTTTTCTGGCATCTTTTCTACATGCCATAGTTTGGGCTTCAGATGGGTTTCCCCTAGTGATGCTATCAATGCTCCTGAAACTAAGTAAATAGTTATTTTAATCAATATTTAACGAAATAAGTATATTGACAACCTTACACGTTATCGGTAGTATCTGTCATAGTGTTTTAAAGGTAATTGCTACATTCTTAATGCTTTTGTACTGTCATTGATTTGTTGTTCATGCCGCCCTACAGCTTAAAAGTCATTTAAGAATGCTGTTGTGATTGGTGCCCAATGAGAGAATTTAAAGATATTTTCAAGGAGGAGAATAGCTTGTATTCATATCCAACGGATTGTCTTTATATAAAGCCTTTGTTACCTAAAAGCATTATTTTGTAATACATCTAGGTTGCGTATATAGCGAGTGTTACGAAGACGTCTTTGGCCTAACATGTAGCTCAGCTGTCCTGCTCTTAGCTACTTATAAGGAAAACAGTACCATCTGTGGCCCTTGCTACAAAACTTCTTGTGACTGTACTAGACCTTAGGTCTCGTTTCAACTCTTACCTGTAATCGTCGTCATTCGTTCTAGCCTATCTTTATAGACTCATTTGAGGATATAAGATAGACCTATTGGAGAATTCTATGAGGCAGTCTCGCCCTTCATACTCTCGATGGGCACTACAGAAGGCAGTTTTTTGTATAGTTGCGATTGCTGCACTAACTCTATCTGAGTTTGTCGGACCGATCGCCACTGCCAGTGCTCAGACACAACCCTCTATTCGAATTGTTGTTCCCTCTACTACCACTGTAGACGATACGATTTCAGTTGATGTTGTGCTCGATAACCCTGGTTCGGTCGCGGGTTATGAGGGTGTTATCCTCTTTGATACAAATTCATTTGAGCTCGTTGGCCTTGATCAGCCTGAAGAACTGGTAACTGATCTCGGTCGCGACGGCGCAGTTGTGCCTTATATGCATTTGGAAGAGGGCGTCGCTATCGCGCTCTATTCCGAAACGGTGCCTAACCCTCGCCTTCGTAGTCTAACGAGTGTTACGCTTGCGACTATTTCCTTGCGCCCCCTAATCGAGGGCAAGTATCCTATTGCGCTCAATAGCTGGCGTTTTGTGAATGCCAATGGGGATTCCGTCAGTGTTTCGAATGGAACTATTCAAGGTGTAGTGACGGTTGCGCCTACAAGCGCTGCTGTCTCGCCACTGCCAAATGCTCCTTGGGCGCTCACTCCTGGAACCGCCCAAACCCCCACCCCTGATCAGCTTGATCTGACGGGCGATACCGCTGTCGATGGCGCCGACACTGCTGAGGCCGTCCTCGCTTGGGAGCGTGTTCGTTCGAATCTTGCCCCATGTGATGTTTCTGGCGAAGAGATGTATGACGTCAATAGCGACGGCTGTATCGATATTCGCGATATTCAGACGATCGTTGCGAACTATCGAGCGGCGAGCTCCACGCCAGGCAGCACAACGCCTCTGACCTTTGTGGTCAATAGCACCGGCGATGCCGATGATGCCAATAAGGGCGATGGTATTTGTGCAACCGCTGCTGGGGTTTGTACGCTGCGCGCCGCCATCAACGAGGCAAACTACCATCGCGGCTTAGATTACATTCACTTTAATATCCCCAGGCGGTCAACCAAGCTGTCGATATTCAAGTAACGGGACGTTTGCCCACTATCAATAGCTTGAGCGGCCCGGTGATTATCGATGGTTATACGCAGCCGGGCTCGGCTGTTAATACTCACCCCACCTTCAGCAATGCGGTGATTCGCATTCAGGTGCGTGGTCAAGGCATCGGCACAACAACTCAGGGCAGTGCGAGCACCAAGAAGGGGCCGTTACAGTACCCGGTATTTACCATCACCAGCGGCGGTAATGTGTTACGGGGTATTGCGATCTACGATATGTGGCGCGCGGTGGTTGTCTCGGGTTCCAATGCGGTGGGTAATAAAGTTGTAGGTAGCTTTATTGGTACCAATGCAGCAGGAACTTATAAATCATCGATCCGCGTCGAGAACGTTCACGGCGCGTTCTTGGTCGACTCTGGTGCGTCGCACACTCAAGTTGGCGATGTTAACCTAGCCGACCGTAACGTCTTCTCGGGCAGCCCGGGCTCCGGCTTCTATACCACCAGCGTTGGCACCGATTACAATGTTGTCTATAACAACATCTTCGGTATGTCCCCAGACGGCCAAAGGCAGCTGGAAAATAAAATCCACGGTGTCGATATTAACAAAGGCTCGTCCTACAACATTATTGGTGGTCTAGCCGAAGGCCAGCGCAACTGGATGGCGGGCAACCTGCGTTCGGGCATCGAGATTTCGCACGCACCTTACGTCAATTATAACCAGATCATTAATAACTATATCGGTGTGAACGAAGGCGCTACCACAGGCAGCAATCAAACAAAGTACCGCAACGGTGGTAGCGGTATTCACCTTGAGGATGAGGCTCACTACAATGTGGTGATGTATAACGTGATTGGTAACAACCAAGAGGGTGGTATCGAGCTCTCTGAAGATTCGACCAATCACATCATCGCCTACAACTACATCGGCGTCACGCCTTATTCGGCCAACAACCCTGTCTCTGTTCCGAACGCTCGCGCTGGTATTCGCGGCTACGCTCGTGCGCACGATAACTACATCTTCGCCAATGTGATCGCGAATAACCCGGTTGGCGTCCATTTCGCTAGTAAATCGGGCGGTAATGTTCATAACCGAATCAGCCAGAACTCGATCTACAACAATACCAATTTGGGTATCGACCTTGGTTCGGTCTCTACAGGTTCCAAGCCAGTAGACTTCACCGTCCACGGGGTTAATCCCAATGAACAATACCTTACAAGCGAACCACCGAACAACAACCTGCCCCACCCGGCATTGGTGAGCGTAACCCCCAATGAGGTAACTGGTTTAGCCTGTGCCGACTGTGTGGTTGAAGTCTTTAAGGCTGATATTCAGACAAGCGCCGCTGCTAATACCTACGGCGAGGGCAAAACCTTCTTGGCGAGCGGTCTGGCAGGCCCCGATGGCCAGTTTGCGATCACCATTCCGCTGACGGCGAGCCTGAACGTCGGCGAGTATGTTACCGCTACGGCTACCGATACCTTGAGCAATACCTCCGAGTTTTCGCTCAACCGTATTACGACCGCTAGCGCCCCCGCGCCCGTGGGCACGATCTATGGGCGAGATGACTTTGCGACCAACGCATCGACCAAGTGGGCTCAGAGCAAGACCGGTGGTGTTTACACCTTCTCTGATCCGAATAATCCAGTCTTCACCGCCAGCAGTGGTGTAGGTTCGGTGGTGGTGCCAGCGGGACGCACTCACTGGGCTTACCTGCTTAGCTCTGCGGCGCGCGACACCGAGAACTTGGTGACCTTTAAGCTAAATGCTCTGCCTCAGGCAGCGAGTGGCTCGACCAACGCCTTTATCTATCTGGCGGCGCGCCGCGTATCGCTCAATAACGAGTATCGCGGCAAGGTGCGTGTCGCAAGCAACGGCGATGTCTTTGTGCAAGTAATGAGTGTCATCGATGGTACCGAGACCGCTACGGGAAGCGAAGTGAAAGTACCCGATCTGACTTATGCGCCCAGCAAGTCCTTGCGCGTTCGCTTCCTTGTATCGGGCACCAACCCCACCACTTTGAAGATGCGGGTTTGGGATGTGAGTCAGCCGGAGCCGACGACTTGGCACTTCCAAGGCACAAGCAACACTGCAAACCTGCAGCGGGCCGGTTCGTTCGGCATGCGTTTCTATGCCTCTTCGAGCGTTACTAATGGGCCGATGACCTATAAGGTCGATGACTATCTGGTGACCTTGACTGAGGATCTCACGCCGCCGCCGACAGCAACACCGACGGCAACGCCGACCGATACAGCGACACCGACGGCAACGCCGACCGATACAGCGACACCGACGGCAACGCCGACCGATACAGCTACACCAACGGCAACGCCGACCGATACAGCGACGCCGACGGCAACAGCGACCGATACAGCGACGCCGACGGCAACGCCGACCGATACAGCGACGCCGACGGCAACGCCGACCGATACAGCGACGCCGACGGCAACGCCGACCGATACTGCTGTACCAACAGCAACGCCGACCGATACAGCTACACCGACGGCAACGCCGACCGATACAGCGGTACCAACAGCAACAGCGACCGATACAGCGGTACCAACAGCAACGGCAACTGATACAGCGGTACCAACAGCAACACCGACCAGTCAGAATGGTAGCGGAAACGGTGGCAATGCTACTGCAACACCGACCAGCCCGAACGGTGGCGGAAACGGTGGCAATGCTACTGCAACACCGACCAGCCCGAACGGTGGCAATGCGACCGTTGTACCAACTAACCAAGGCAATAGCGGCAGTGGCGGCAATGGTGGTAATAACGGCAATAACCCCAGCCCTACCTATACTGTTCCGTCTCAGCCCGACTACACTGTCTATTTGCCAATTGTTCGCCAGCCCTAAGCTCTAGAAGCTACTAGCTCGCAACACAAAACGAGGTATCGCTCACAGGCGATACCTCGTTTTGTGTTGTTCAAATAATATCCGTTTGTAAAGCTATGTTTTTGAGTGAGTGTGTCCATGGGCAGATAACAGCTCGTCTGGGAGGGCGGGATGTTGATAGCCGGAGGCGGACGCGCTGAGGACTGAATGGGGGCTAGAAGCCTCTCCGCCAAAGTGCTGAAGTGATCAAGTAGAAGAGGGATCGGCGGATCTGAGACGCTAGTGTACGTATCAGAATAGGGACCATTTTACCCTTGATAGGACTTACTAGGGCCTGTATTATGCATGATAATTAATGAGTTCTAAACTTTTGTCGATGGGAGGGAGCCAGTTGCAATAGAGCTTTGCGATAAGTGCTGACTATCGTTTGGTATACAGTGTATGATGCAGTTTGTTCTACCACTCTCTGGCCCAAAACTGTACCGCCTGTGTCTGCTGATTTTGTGCTTCGGATGTTTGCTAAGCTCCAGTGTTCCCCTTCAGAGCGTTCAGGCTCGATCGCAACCAAGCATACGCCTGAGCCACACGCATGACGAGACGCTCCCCAACAAGTTCAAGCTTGAGATCTTTCTTGATAACCCCGGCTCGATCACTGCCTATGAAGGTTCGTTGTTGTTCGATACGACTCGCATCGAGTACCGTGGCATCGAACAGCCCACTGAGCTTGCGACACGTTTGCAGCGCGAGGCGCGCCTGATGGCTGATGTGTACTTTGAAGCCGGGCTCAGTTTTGGGCTGTTCTCTCCTGCTGCCCCGAACCAGACGACACGCTTTGCAAATCAGAGTGTACGAATCGCATCGATCTATCTTCGAGCTGAGGAATCGGGAAGCTATCAGCACCTTGGGGATCGATCTCGCGACCGGCACCACAGCCCAGAATTTCGCGTCTCAGGGCGTTACGCCAAACGAGCAGCCCATTGCGGAAGTGCCAAACAACAACCAGCCTCACCCCGCTTTGGCGGTCGCAACGCCGAACGAGGTGAGCGGTTTGGCTTGCTCGGGTTGTACGGTCGAGGTCTTTAAGGCTGACTCCGGCGCTCCGCCGCCCTACAAAACACACAGTCGTTGCGCAGCAGATGCGAAGCGAGAAGAGGTTAACAACGAAGCGGAGTTTCACCAGCGAGATCTCTTACAACAACCATTGTCATGTTTTGCTCTGCCGAAGGCCAAAACACAACGTAGTCAGTCTGATGTGTAAAATCGAGTAGAGCTGCTAAGCTGGGCCGCTGTCGAACTTGCGCTTTGATAAACAAAGCAGCAGATCTAGCCCCAACGCTCTCGGGAGATCTGCTGCACGTTTCCCTCGATGAAGTTGTTTCTACACTACGACTCGCCTTCCCCCTAATTGCCGAGCCTATGACAGCCTGTTTTTAGGCGAGATCTAAAGCTTCTGTTGCGATGCAACACGAGTTGAATCTACGCTTGCTTAAATTTGTTGAGCAGCGCTTCTGCGGTTACTTGGTCGGTGATCAATACTTTGATCCAGCCACCTAATAAAGCGGCGTGGATCGCTTCTACCTTGTCGAGACCACCGCTGATGCCGATCGTGCGTGGGATCGCCCGCAACTGGTCGAGCTCGATGCCGATCACGCGTTGATCGAAATCGCTCTTGATGGCATTTCCATCTTTGTCGAAGAAACGGAAACAGAGATTGCCAACAGCTTGGTGTTCTTGCAGATAGTTGATATCTGCTTGATTGAGAATGCCTTGATAGCTATTGCTCCATTCGTGGTGTGGAAAGGGACTGATATCGACCAGGGCAAGCGTGATGTCATTGAGCGCGTCGAGCGCTGAATGAACGAAGGGATCTTCCCGATACAGATGGGCGGCTTGGACGGAATAAGCGACTCCCGGAGCACTGATAAAGCTTGCACTGCCATGCAGCAAGGTCGCCATACGGCTGGTTAGATGAAGAATATGGCTTTTGTTGTTGTTCCCTATAGCGCCAAGCATTTGGACGACTCTGATATTGGCGCTTTCGGGAAGAGGATGCATGGCTTCGATCAGGTGTTCGAGCGTTGATTCCCACGCAGAGATGCCGATCACCTCGTTTTGTTTGATGGTGTTTTCGATATAGTAGGCGGCTGCCGAACCTATATCGCGATTGAGATGTGGACCACTTTTTGCGCTGTCGATAATGATTACATCTTGCAGGTCGTAAGCGCGCTGGAGCTTTTCTTCGCGTTCTGGGTATGCTCCAAGAGGCACATTGACGGAAATACGAACAATACGTTCTTCTTCGGCCCGTTTCAAGAGACGTGACACTGTTGTTTGTGATAACTTCAGCTAGGACGCAATGTCGGCCTGGCGAATACCATGTTCATAATAGAGACGAGCCACTTTTGTGAGTAATTGAAGTTCATCAATACGTGCCAAGCCATACCTCCATACTCTCAAGTATCTTCTCGCTAAAGGACTCTTGCCGCAAAACTTTGGTATTAATAATATCAGAAAATTTACTTACATCTTATGAGAGTGTTTAAATTTGTGAAGATTTTTTTGACAAATGGACTATCTCATAGCTTACACATTGCAAATCACGTAGCAAGCTCGGCAAGACTGCTATCCCTTTTCAGCTCTTTATGAAGCTAGTTAGGGCCAAGATAAATTGAAATGCTCGGTAGGGTAAATCGATTATGAGTATATCAAAAGAGTGTGACTAACTTGTATTTCAATTTTCATTTGTTTTTTTCGACTGATATACCGATAAAGACGGCCTAAAGCAATCGAGCAGCTTTATGGTATTTACAAATCAGCTCGATCGCTTAGTGTTTTTGGTCTTCGGCAGAATAGAAGTTGGTCCGACCTTTTCCACAGGCAGATAGCCGCCTTATTTGATGGGCGGGCTGTTGATAGCCGTAGGCGGACGCGGTTGGGATCTTTTTTAAGGGGGTGATCTTTTCGCCAGCGCGAGGTGATGAGATGACTCGTTGTTGAAATGCTCAGGCGAATGTCTTATAAGGCTGCGAAGTCGAATATAGGGGTGCGAAATAAGCAGAGCCGCCGCCTCTGGGATCGCAGAGACGGCGGCTGGTGATAGGCTAAGCAGCGGGTTTAGCCAACCAGATGGAGGCGGGTTTGGCGACCCGAGAGCCAGCGAGCTTTACCATTGGTAAGCACAGCGTCCTCTTCGAGGGCCATGCGCACCTCTTGGCCGTTCCATTCGGGTACGGAGTAGGTGACGTTCAGCTCGATAGAGTAGCAGGTGTTGTCGAAGAGTTCGTAATCGCCGTTGCCCGGAACACCATTTTGCTGGTCCCAGAGGCCGATGGTGGGGCCAGCACCGTGGCCGTGGTAGCCGAGCGGGTGGCTGTAAACGCTGGGCTTGATACCTTCGCTATGGGCTTGTTCGAGCGTTGCGCTTAGCACCTCGTTGCCTGTGCGGCCGACGACCATCTCTTGCATATGAATGTCTTGCAGACGGTTGCCTGCTGCCAGAGCGGCTTTGAGGCCCTCGGGTGCATCGGTTTCGCCCGGTTTGAGGATGTAGACATTTTGCTGCTGGTCGGTCATCAGACCCAGGTAGCCGAAGCCAACATCGCAGTGAATCAGGTCGCCGGGCAGAATCAAGGTGCGCAGATCAGAGGTTTTGGTGAAGCTCTGGTCGGGCGCCTGAATCGTGATGGTGGGCTGGAACCAAGCCTGCAAGCCCATGTCGAGCATGGTTTGGCGCATCCACCAGACCACGTCATCGGTGGTGGTGACACCCGGGTGAATCAGCTGCGAAGAGAAGGCGGTTGCGATCAGAGCATGACCGATCTCGATCAACGCCGGGTAGGCATCGATCTCGGCTTGGATGCGGCGCTCTAGCCAGCCAATGGCCAAGCGCTCGGCGCTCTTGGTGCGCGCCATATACTCTGGCCCGAGGGCGGCAGCGAGTCGTTGGTACTCGTTGTAGCTCAGACCGTCGCCGAAGGCGAAGTGTTCGGAGTAGTTGAGACCGATCGTTTTGGGATCGCGCTCTTTGATGATGCGGGCCAGACAAGCGAACTGGTCTTCGCCCGAGTCGGCGTCCCAACCACGGCGGTAGAATTCGCCGAAGCCGTAGCGATCGAGCGATAGTCGATCGACGCTGCCATCGGCTTGGCGGTGCATCACCAAGATGGTGCGGCGGCGCGCCGACATAGAAGGCTCGGGTAACATGGTCATGATCACGGGATCTTCGTTGTATTCACGAGCGATGACCAGCCACATATCGAAGCCTTCGCGCGCCATAATCTCGGGCAGTACGGTATCAAGGCGCTCGCGTAGCCAGCGGTTGCGCACTTCTGCCCGTTGGCGAAGCGGAAGAATGCGTTGTCGGTATGTTTCGATTGGGAAGAGACCTCCCGGATAATCGACTGCTCCAGCCATTGTGGATTCCTTCTCCAGTATTCAAAAGGGCGATATGGAACACAACAACTCGTTTGGGTTGAGCAAACGAGCTGCTCGATAAGTATCAAGGTTGAGACGGTGATACGGCGAAGTCTGCCAGGTTAAGCAAATCTGGTCCAACCTGCTCAGCTGGGGGATCCGCCTGATTTATGATGGGAATACGTTGACCGGTGCTCACATCAAATATGCCAGCGATAAGTTGGTACAAGTCGTTAGGTGCGTCGCTTGGGAAAGGAATCTCGATCACATACGGCACTGATTCGCCGCTTTGCACAGCTTCGGCTGGGATAATCGACTGGAGCGGAAGGTTGATCTCTTGGATCTTGTTCGCGCTGCTGTCGAGAACATGCAGGAAGAGGAAGAGGTTTTCGTGCAAGCCAGCCTTGGGTGTAAGGTGAAGCGTCAGCTTGAGCGCTCCCGGACTGGTACAAGTATCGGGTGTGAGCAGATCGTAGCCGTCGAGTTGTAGACTGTCGCCGAAATTGGCGAACAGATAATCGTTGCGATGTCGATTGACCCGATAGATCCAAGCGTAGTCGATATTGCGAACCTGAATGACGTGCAGAGGCTCGCATTTAGGATAGTAACTTCCGAAGTATTGGCTCTCTTTGCCGGACTGGGCTTGGGCTACATAGACCACAAGGTAGTTGACGTTGCCGCTTGTGACGTCGCCCTGCCAGGTCGTTTCGGCGTTGAGGTAGGGCAGTAAGGTCGGTGGCGACCAAGTGGCAACTTTGCGCTGGCCGATGTCGGGCTGTTGGTTGAGCCATTCGGCGGTGACATCGAGGCCCTCGCCCCAGCCGATCGGCACCAGTTTAGGCGCGCCAGCGCTGCCGCCGACCAGCGGGCCGAAGTAGGCCAAGTAGTAGGGGTGCAGCCAAGCCAGGGTCGCGGCCGATGCGACGACGATCAGGCCCATCCCAAGCCGACGCCAGATCATCGGCAGGTGGCCGCCCAGCCAGTAGAGGCCGACGCTGGCGAGAATTTGCAGCAGCGGCACGGCGGGCAGGGCGTAGCGGTCGGCTTTTTTGGCCGTGACCGACATTGCCGCCACGATGATGAGCATAGCCAGCGCGATCATGGGAATCACCAAGTCGCGACGTGCAAGCTGAGCGCGCCAGCGGATGGCAGCGACGAGCAGTGCCACTAGGCCGAGCGCTGTCCAAGGTGTGGTACGGCCAGCTAAGGTGACCACATAGTAGAGCAGGCCGGGATCTTTCTCGGCTTGGCCGAGCAGGAAGTTGCCCCAGTGCATGGGCTCGCCGCCGTTGTCGATCACCTCGCGCACCACGCGGTTAACCGCTTCGCCCGGAACCACCCACATGGCAGGCCAAGTGATAAAAGCCACCAGCGCGGCGGGGATCAGCCAGATGCAGCAGTTGCGTACGAGTTGCCCAAACAGATAGCCCAGACTGGCCCCTGTTTGGCCCGCTTCGGCGGGTTGACGCCAGATACTGAAGGCCCAAGCCAGCAGCACACAGCCGCCGATCGGGAGCAGCAAGATGCCGGGCGCTTTGGTGACAAAGGCAAAACCGCTGAACAGACTGGCGAGCAGCAGATAGCTCGCTTTGGGGCGCGAGCGCACTCCTTGGGCATCGAAGCAGGCCACGATCAGCGAGAGCGTCGCTAGCAGCGTAAAGTACGAGAGCAGAGCATCGAGGTGCAGCACGCGGCTATGACCCACAAGAAAGGGATCGCTTCCTAAAAGCAAACCTGCGAGTAGGGCGAGTTTAGAGGGCACAAGCTGGCTGAGTAGGTGATAAGCGATTAGAACAGCGATCACGGTTGTGAGCGTGAGCGGCAGCCGCAGAAAGGTTAAATGGGTCTCGAAAGGAATCTCCGACCCGAGCAGGCCGATAGCTTGCAGCAGGTTTTCGAGCATGATGCCGAACGACCCGAGCCACATAGTGGTGACGCCGGGGTGCCCCGTTAGGATGGTGTCGGCGAAACGCCCTTCGCGCACGGCTGCCAAGAAGGCAGGGGCACGATGCTGCCAGTGGTAGGCTTCGTCGGTGGTGAAAGCTCGACCCAGAGTAAAGATTCGCGGTAAGAGAGCGGCACACGCCAAAAGAATAAAATGGACGCTTTTACGTTCTAACAACTTCATGAAAATCTGTCCTGCGCCGATTGGAACTGAGCGCTCCTTCAGCTTGCTTGGTTCCGATTGATGATTTTGTATCCATTGATGTCTTGCATCATCATACCAGATTTACGCGCAAAGCTTGCGAAGTTTTGCCAGCTCGATCTCACTATGTGCTGATGAGATGGTGAGCAACGTTGTGAGTGAGCGAGGCGGCTCAACGCCCGCGCAAGCGGGTCGCAGCGAATGCTGCGAGGTAAGCCCTTGAATGGGAGGTTGGGATGTTGATAGCCGAAGGCGGACGCGCTAGGGATCGAATGGGGCTAGACGCCTCTCCGCCTGATGCGAGTCAAGGCGCGCTGCTTGCAAACGTGTGCGAGCGTGTTGGCGTGCATTGTGCTGGGCCTGCTGGTATAATAGCTTGGTCATCTACGGGAGATCTGCATAAGTTGTGTATCACGAGATATGCATAGGGATGCGATAGTTATGGCCCGTCGCTCGATTTCTTCGGCGCTCAAGCGAGAAATCGCTCGCATACGCCGTTCTCGCCTGTTTATGCCAAGCCTGCTCGCCGCTATGTTGTGGGTGGCGGTTTGGGGCTCGATTGTTGTTATCGCCGATTGGCACGAGCTCTATTGGCCCTGGTTGATCGCTGGTTCGTTGATAACGTTTGCGTACTTTTGGTACGACAAGAAACATGCCAAACGCGCGGCCAAACGTATTCCCGAGAAGCTGCTGTTGATCATGGTCTTGATAGGGGGTGTGTTAGGCGGTTGGCTCGGTATGTTGCTGCTGCGGCATAAAACGTTGCATACCAGCTTTTGGCTTACGCAATGGATCGCTAGCGCCATACACATCGCTTGTGTTTGGTGGCAGTTAACCTAACTTCGTTTGATAGGAACATCATGGAATCATCTTCACTCGCCACAGAGCCTTCCGGCCAGTTAGAAGTGGCGAGACGCACTATCACGATCGGCTATCTTGCTTCGTTTGTTGGTCTCGGTTTGGTTGCAAGTTCGCTTGGCCCCAGCCTTCCCAGCTTAGCACTTCAAACAGATACAAGTCTCAGTTCGATCAGCTACCTGTTTACCCTACGTTCTGGCGGATATCTATTAGGTTCGTTTTTCGGCGGTCGCCTGTTCGATCGCTTCGCCGGACACCCCGTCATCGCCTTAGGAGCGCTCATCATCGCGATCTTGATCGCACTGGCCCCCTTTATTCCGATCCTGTGGTTGTTAACCCTCCTGCTCTGTATCCTCGGCATCGGCGAAGGCTTTCTCGATGTCGGCGGGAATACGCTGATCGTCTGGCTGTTTCGCGATAAAGTCGGCCCCTTTTTGAATGCGCTGCACTTCTGTTTCAGCCTCGGCTCCTTCCTTGCGCCGGTACTGATCTCGTTTGTGATCTTGCAGACGGGCTGGTACGCTTGGTCGTACTGGCTGATGGCGCTGGTGCTCGTGATGGTCGCGGCCTTTATCGGGCCTCAGCCCAGCCCGCGGGCGCCCGCTCCCGAGCCGGGCCAGAGCCAACAGCGCATTCCCTTGTTGTTTGTGACGCTCTTGTCGATCTTCTTTCTGTGTTATGTCGCTTGTGAGGTCGGCTTCAGTGGCTGGCTCTTTACCTATGCGATCGCGCTCGGTTTCTACGACGAAACCAACGCTGGCATTCTGGTCTCGGCCTTTTGGGGCGCGCTGATGCTCGGGCGTTTGATCGTTGCGCCGCTGATGACCAAGGTTTCGCCTCAGAAGATCTTGCTGGTCGATGTCTTGGGCGCGATCGCGAGCGCCTGTTGTGCCCTGCTCTGGTCCGCTTCGCTGCTGGCCCTATGGGTTACCACCATCGGTCTTGGGCTCTTTATGGCCTCTATGTTCCCAACCGCCTTGGTGTTGGCGCAGCGCCGCATGGTCGTGACGGGCAAAGTCACCAGCATCTTTTTGGTCGCTTCGAGTGTTGGCTCGATGAGCCTGCCTTGGGTGATCGGCCAGCTCTTTGAGAGCAGCGGCCCAAGCGTTATGATGCTGCTTGTGCTTGGAGTGATGCTTGTTGAAGCCTTGGTCTATGTGGCTCTGGTAACGCTTGCCAAGCAGCCGCGTGAGCAACAAGCTGCGAGCTAAGAGAACAACGACGTTCGATGACGGGACACCCGGAGGCGGATTCTGCCTGAGAATGGCCGACGAAGTGCCACACTGCTCGGCCGTTGCTATCTACGATGTGAAGAGGTTTGTCAATGTTCGAGATCGGGGTTATTTTTGCACAGGTTCTCTTGCCCATTCTTGTTCCGCTCAGTTTGGGTTTCACGTTTCGCCGCTACATGACGATCGATCTAGCCAGCATCAACCGCCTATGCATCTATGTGCTCAGCCCGGTGTTGATCTTTAATACGCTTTGGCGGATCGATGTCGATGGCGGCGACAGTCTGCGCATGTTCGGCGTGGTGGTGCTCTTTTCGATCTCGATGGCGCTGGTGACCTTGCTGGTGGCGCGCAGCATGCGCCTTGAGCGCGCCGACCAGAGCGCTATGCTCTTGACCACCATGTTTATGAATACGGGTAACTACGGCCTGCCGCTGGCCCATTTCGCCTTTGGAGACGCGGGCTTTCAGTATGCCGTGCTCTACTACATCGGCCAATCAATTTTGGTGCAAACCGTGGCGGTCTTTATCGCAGCGACCGGCCAAGCCAATATCAAAGACTCCTTGAAGAAGGTCTTTCAGATGCCTCTGGTCTACGCCGCCATCTCAGGCTTGATCTTGCGCTTTACGGTCGGCATTCCCGGCCCAGAGACCTCGTTTGTGCTGGCCGGGCTGGCCGACGGGGCCGAACTGGTGGCGGGCGCGACCCTGCCCGTGCTCTTGATTATGCTGGGCATTCAGATGGCGGCGGGCGTGAAGGTGGTCGATCGCAGCCGTGTGACGATTGCCAGCACCTTGCGCTTGGTGGTGGCGGCCCCGATCGCCTACGGCATCGCGGTGATGCTTGGCCTGGGCGCGATGGCGACCAGCGTGGCCGTGATTCAGGCCAGTATGCCGACCGCCGTCAATGTCACGATCTTGGCCTCGGAGTTTAATGTGCGCCCGCAGTTTGTGAGCAGCGTGGTGGTGGTCACGACGCTGGGCAGCTTGGTCAGCCTGGTCGTGCTCTTGGGCATCTTCCGCTAATCGTTGTGCATCGATACGCGCTACAAAACTATGTTGGCGGAGAGGGGTCTAGCTCCCACTCGGTCCTCACCGCGTCCGCCTCCGGCTACCAAACAGGGCTGGCCACCCTCATCCCCGGCCCTTCTCCCGCAATGCGGGAGAAGGGTGCCTAAGCGCACACGCCTCCGCCAAAGGCCAAAAAAACCCTGTTTCGATGGCTCAAATCTGCTCAAAGACGTACATTCTTTCAATACGGAAAGACAAAAAACTGGGGAAGAGTTAAAAGAGATAAGTTCCGCTCTGCCGAAGGCGGATACGCCCGAATGGAAGGAAAGGACCTTGATAGCCGAAGGCGGACGCGCTAGAAGCCCTATGGGAGCGAGAGACTTCGCCGCCTGCGCTAGGCCAATGGACGTAAGCGGGATAAGTGCTTATAACAAGAGCGCCTTCGGAGTTCGATCCGAAGACGCTCTTTTGTTGCTATAAACGCAGCTTTTAGCCGAAGCGTCCCGAGACGTAGTCTTCGGTGCGTGAGTCGCGCGGCGCGGTGAAGATTTGGCTGACTGTGCCCACTTCGATGCACTCGCCTCCCAAAAAGAAAGCAGCTCGGTCGGCCACGCGCGCCCCTTGATGGAAGTTGTGGGGTACCAGAATGATGGTGTAGCGCGATTTTAGCTCGATCATGGTCTCTTCGATCTGAGCCGTCGAGATCGGGTCGAGCGCGGCGGTTGGAGCATCGAGCAGCAGAATGTCGGGGTCGAGCGCTAGCGAGCGCGCCAGGCAGAGGCGCTGCTGTTGGCCGCCCGACAAGCTGAGGGCTGGATCATGCAAGCGGTTGCGCACCTCGTTCCAGAGCGCGGCGGCTTCCAAGCCATATTGCACTTGGGCATCGAGCTTTTCGCGGTTCTTCTCGCCCATCAGACGCAGCCCATAGATCACGTTTTCGTAGATCGACATGGGCAGCGGTGTAGGCAGCGCAAACACCATCGAGACGCGCCGCCGCAAGACGGCTACATCGACTTCGGGCCGGAAGATGCTTTCGCCGTTGATGGTAATATCGCCGCTGCGCTGCAGGGTTGGCGACAGCTCGATCATGCGATTGATCGCGCGCATTAAGACCGTTTTGCCGCTGTTGGCGGGACCGAACACGGTTGTGATCTGGTTGCGCGGTATCTCAAGATCGACGTTCTTGAGCGCTTCGACTGAGCCAAAACGCACCGAGAGGTTTTTGATCGAAATATATTCACTCATTATTTGCGGCCCGTCCGTACAACTGCGCGGGTGATCAGCATATTCGCACCGATGTTGATCAGCAGCACGGTAATGATCAATACGGCGCCCGTCGCATAGGCTTTTTCAAGCGAAATGCCTTCTACCGCCAAGATATAAAAGTGTACCGCCATGGTGCGCACCGGCGAAAAGACCGAGATCGGAATGTTTAAGGCTGTACCGGCCGTGAAGATAACAGCGGCGGTTTCGCCCACGGCACGTCCGAAGGCCAAGATAATGCCCGTGAGAATGCCCGGCAGCGCGGTTGGCAAGACTACGGTTGTAACCATCTGCCAGCGGGTCGCGCCCATGCCGAAGCTCACTTCGCGGTACGATTGCGGCACAGCGCGAATCGCCTCTTCTGCAGTACGAATAATCGTCGGCAAAATCATCAGGGCCAGCGTAAGACTGCCAGCCAAAATCGACCAGCTCATCTTTAAGTAGCTGACAAAGAAGATAAAGCCGAACAGGCCGAAGATGATCGAGGGCACACCCGCCAGCGACTCGGTGCCGAAGCGAATGATCGAGGTTAAACGGCTGGGATAAGTGTATTCGGTCAGATAGATCGCGCTTCCGATTCCCAGCGGAACCGCTATGACAAGCGCACCTAAGCCCAGCACCAGTGTTCCTAAAATAGCGGGAAAGATGCCGCCCGAGCGGCCCAGATCGGTGGGCGATTCGAGCAAAAAGCTCAGCGAGACCTGGGGTAATCCACGAATCAAAATATAAGCGATGATCAGAATCAGCACGCTTAAACTGAAGAGTGCGGCTGCCCAGATCATTCCAATAGCAATTTTTCCACGCAACTGATCGCTCATAGCCTACCTCAGTTTGTCTGTTGCTGGCTTACAGCGCGTGCAATAAGGTTAAGCGCCATAATCAACACAAAGAGAACGACGCCTGTCGCAAACAGCGCTTCGCGATGTTGACCGCTCGCGTAGGCCAATTCGAGGCCGATGTTGCTGGTGAGGGTGGTCGCCGAGTCGAGCGGAGAAAGCGGTACTTGCAAGGCGTTGCCGATCATCATAATTACGGCCATGGTTTCGCCCAGCGCGCGCCCCATACCAAGGATCACGCTCGCCAGAATGCCGCTGCGGGCGGCGGGCAGTACCACGCCCCAGATCGTCTGCCATTGGGTCGCGCCGAGCGCCAAGGAGCCTTCGCGGTAGCTATTTGGCACGGCCCGAATCGCATCTTCAGAGATGCTGATCACATTGGGCATAATCATAATACCCAATACGATCGCGCTGGTTAACACGCTGAGGCCGGGGCCGCCTAAGTATTCGCGAACAAAGGGCGCGAGCAGGGTTAGACCGACAAAACCATAGATAACTGAGGGAATGCCAGCTAGCAACTGAATGGCGGGTCGCATGATTTGGGCCATTCGGCGCGGGGCGAGTTCGGCCATAAACACTGCTACTGCTACACCTAGCGGTACGCCTACGATCAGCGCGCCTACCGTCAGGTAGAGCGAACCGAGCAGCATGGGCAAGATGCCAAAGCTTTTGGGATCGCCTGTGGGATTCCAGACTGTACCGCCAATAAATGGAGCGATGCCGACCTGACCGATCAGGGGGACACCAGCTTGGAAGATGAAAAAAGTAATGACCGCGAGCGAAATTAATGATAAAAGCGCCGTTGTCAGCAGTATGGCGCGAATAAGGCGTTCGGACATAATTACTGATTTCCTCGTTGTACCAAGCCGCTTCTTTCTAGTTCGCGTTGGCCTTCTGGGCTGAGCACATAGTCGATAAAAGCTTGTGCTTCGGGGCTAAGGGTGCTGCTTTTTGGCCAAACAAACAAGAACGGTCTGATCAGGGTATAGCTCTGGTTATGCACATTTTCGGGTGAGGGCATCACGCCATCGATAGCGATCGCCTTCACGCTGTTATCGACGATTCCGAGCGAAATGTAACCGATCGCATCGGGGTTATCTGCTACGATCTGACGAATCGCACCATTGGAGCCTTGGCGTAAAGCACGGTTGCTAATGAGCTGTTTATCCATTAACAGCTCATCGAAGGCGCTATAGGTGCCTGAACCTGCTTCCCGGCTCACCAAAGTGACCGAATTCGGGGTGTTGTTGAGATTCTCCCAGGTTGGAAGGTCGCCATCGAAGAGATCTCGCACCTGCTCTCGCGTGAGGTTATCGATCGGGTTTTCAGGGTTGACGATCACGGCGAGCGCGTCGTAGGCGATAACAAGTTGTTCGAGATCGGCTGCTTCATCTGCTTCGAGATTACGCGAGGACATACCGATCTCGGCGGTGCCATTCTGAGCCGCTTGGATACCAGCAGAGGAACCGAGACCCTGTACATTGATCGTAATGCCGGGGTGTTCGTGCATGTAAAGTTCGGCAAGATGTTCGATGAATGGAGTGATTGATGTAGAACCCGTCAGGGTAATGGAATTGCTCGTTGACTGACCACAACTAGCAAGAAGTGTTGCGATTAGTAGCAAACAACTAAGCAGGATCAACTTTGATGATTTCCATGCGCATTGATTTGAGCGCATCATACTGTCGTTTTTCTCCGTCGAGTGTTAAACCGTTGTGAAGCGATTATAGCATGTTTCTCTTCAATTGCTTGTACTTCTAGATTGCTATCGCGCACCAGAAAGGTAAATATATTGCAATCTTTAAGACGCAGCACGAAGAATTATGCCTTTTGAGCCTAGCAGAAAAGGTCTAACTAGCACAGAGACTAGCGACCGATCGAGCCAGCTATCCGAAACCTACTTGTAGACCTTCGTTTGTGGGCGCTTGCGACAGATCGATAAACTGCCAACATCAAGAACAACTGTAGGAATGAGGGCCAATCGCTGTAAAGCTCTATACGCTCGTAACGCAGGGAACAAAAAAACGCGGAAAGTAACAAGACACATGTTATACCAAATTCGGTTGATTACTTTCTATTTGGCCTTCGGCAGAGTGGAACGTAGCTCTTTTTGTTGTGTGCTATTTCGCGCGACAGCGCGAAATAGCACACAACGTCTTTCCCTCGTTTTGTTTTCTCGCGTTAAGCAAATGCACGTCTTTCAAACGAATTTGGTATTACTCTACCGCAGGCCAAGAGACATACAGTGATCGAGCAGATAACGATTCTGCCCCTAAAACGACAGCAGCCCTGGCTATGCCAGGGCGAGGATTGATGAGGATAAGAGGAAGTATAAGAGGATTTCGGGCGAGGGATTTAGGAGCGAGCTGTCGGTCAACTCTGACACATCCAAGAAAGAACAAAAAGAAAAAATGAGTGCTAACATGTACTGTAGACGTATTCGTTAAACCGTTTATCTGCTACAGAACCTGATTCTCTTGCTATGTGCGTTCGTTGACTATGTCAAAAATATACCATAGCTGATTGTAGTGCTCAATGACCCATTAGTCTTACTCTCTATGGCCCACAGTACCAGTACTAGGACTATATTTTTTAGCGTTCTATACCATTTTTTGATCTTTTCTTAACCGATCGGTCTGAAACCTGATATGCAATCGTCTCAACGTTGGTAGAGCGACTATTTATTCGCATAAAGATCATGATGGCCTAATTAAGAACAGGCACTATTCAGCTTCACTGCACGCAGAAGCGCTTCTTGTACTATGTGTGTTTACAGGCTAGCATTCTCAGAAGACATGCCACGATCGGCTCCTTGGGCTACCAAGCTGTTGAAAGATGTGTGCGCTCGCACTGTGGGGAATAAGAAAGCTAAGGAAAAACCGATGTAACCTGTCGCGTAAAATCCTGTCTCAACCGTCTTAATTGCTATACAACGTAAGCCGACATTGTGTCACGACGTTTGAAGTGGGCTATGTTACTATAGGTATACTATTGGCTTTTCAGGAAGAAAAGACAGGGAGATACCCCATGGAATTTCGATTTCTCGGCGGTTCTGGTCTGAAGATCCCGGTTTTGAGTCTAGGTACGGCCACTTTCGGAGGAAAGGGCGACTTCTTCCGCGCTTGGGGTAATACTCAAGTCGAAGAGGCTACCCGGTTGGTCGATATCGCGCTCGACGCGGGCGTGAACCTCTTTGACACGGCCGATAGCTACTCGGGCGGCCTGTCCGAGGAGATTCTGGGCAAGGCGATCGGCAAGCGCCGCGACCAAGTATTGATTGCGACCAAGGCGACCTTCCGCAGCGAGCCCGGCCCCAATGGGCTTGGCTCTTCGCGTTACCATATCATTCGTTCCTGCGAGGCGAGCTTGCGCCGCTTGGGCACCGACTATATCGACATCTACCAAATGCACGGTTTCGATGCCCAAACGCCGGTGGAAGAGACCCTGCGCGCGCTCGATGACCTGGTGAGCAGCGGCAAGGTGCGCTATATCGGCTGTTCCAACTTCTCGGGCTGGCACCTGATGAAGTCGCTGGCCATCTCGGATCGTTATGGCTGGGCGCGTTATGTCTCGCATCAAGTCTACTATTCGCTGGCCGGGCGCGAATATGAATGGGAGCTGATGTCGCTCGGCCTCGATCAGAAGGTGGGCGCTTTGATCTGGAGCCCGCTGGCTGGCGGTTATTTAAGCGGCAAGGTGCGTCGCAATGCGCCTCTGCCCGCCAACAGCCGCGTCAGCGATCCGGCTGTGAACGAGCCGCCGATCAACCTCGAACGGCTCTACGATATCGTCGATGTGCTCGAAGAGCTGGCTCAAGAGACCGGTAAGAGCGTGAGCCAGATCGCGCTGAATTGGCTCTTGCAGCGCCCAACCGTATCGAGCGTGATTATCGGGGCGCGCAACGAAGAGCAACTGCGCCAAAACCTCGAGGCGGCGAGCTTCAAGCTCGATGCCGAGCAAGTGGCCCGCCTCGATGCAGCAAGCAACGCGCCGCGCAGCTATCCCTATTGGCACCAGCAGAAGTTCGAGCGCAACCCTCTGCCGGTTTAAGCTGGTCTGAGAAGACATCATATGTAAACCACCAGAGCCTGCCCTTGTGGCAGGCTCTGTGTTGTTTAATCGGAAACCTGTTTCTATCGTTGGATGTAGGGGGCCTTTCCGCACACAGATGCGACCTCTTGTGGTGGGTGGGATGTTGGTAGCCGTAGGCGGACGCGCTGAGGAACAAATGGAGGGTAGCGACCAAGCCGCTAAACTCATCAACTAGATGTGGTCTTAATTGCCTTCTTCAATTTGGAAAGCTTTAGACAGGCTACTCGTCTTGTAGGTATATCCATTTGTCATGCTGTTAACGTTATTTTTCCAGAGAGGGCTGGCCATGAAAAGCATCGTGTTCCTCAATGTGCTGACTGTCTGCCTCCTTGTCTCGCTTCTAGGCATGTCGCAACGCGCTTTATCGCATACTACGGCTCAAGCTGATCTTGAAGCTCAGGCATTGCCATTACAACAGACCTTCGTTATTAATCCGACCTTGATCTTTATTCCTTCAAAAACCCCAACACGAACACCAGCCCCCGTCACGATCGGTAACTTTGTATGGGATGACCTCGATAAAGATGGCATTCAAGACGCTGGCGAGCCAGGGATTGCAGGTGTGACAGTGCAGGTTTGGAATAGCGCAAAAAACCAGCTGCTTGCTCAGACACAAACCAACGCAAGTGGCTTCTACACCCTTGTGGTGCCCCAGCCAGGTAATTACTATTTGCGGGCCATTTTGCCAACAGCAAGCGATTTATTTAGCCCCAAGGATCAGGGTGGAGATGATTTGAGGGATAGTGATACTAACCCTGATGGATTTACCAACCTAATCACGATCGCCTCGAATGTGATCAGCATTACTTCGATCGATATCGGGATAATCGTCTATCGTCCGCCTACTGCTACTCGCACTCCTACTTCTATCAATGTGGGCAATTTCGTTTGGTACGATATCAACGCCAATGGAATTCAAGATGGCAATGAGCCGGGTTTAGGCAACGTTGTCGTGCAGCTTTGGAATGCGACAAAAACGCTATTAATCGCCTCAACAGTCTCGCAGCATAACGGCAGCTATCAACTGTATGCTCCTGGGCCGGGAGATTACCGCATTCGTGTGCTTCCGCCATTTGGCGCGTCTATCACCTTTAAGGATGTAGGAAATGATTTATACGATAGTGATATCAATCCATCTGGTATACATCAGGGTTTTAGCGATATTTTGACATTTCCATCGAATCTGATCTCTATTACCAGTATCGATATAGGGCTGATCAATGTGCCAGCTACGCCGACCTTTACAAACACGCCAACCGAGAGCAACACGCCGATCGTAACCAATACCCCAACAGCAACCGATCCCGTCTCTGTTACACCTACGCTCAATGCGCTTCTGCCAGATAACGCTGTTTATCTGCCGATTGTGCGCCGCTGATTTGTAGGGCTGCGGTGCAACTGTTCTCGATCTCATGTGGCTATCGCTTTGGCGGTATGCTCTTAACCTGCCATTCGCTCCTTAGCGCGTCCGCCTACGGCTACCAACATCCCGCCCAGCAAAATGGGGTGCTATCCGCTTGCCATAGCGCATCCCATCGATCGTTTGATCTGTGTGTTTCCCATCGACAGAGTAGGTCTCCTCTGTTTGTGGCGCGCGACAGCCTGAAACACTTCGCAAGATTCGTTTTTTCACGGATTTTCAAGCTTTCAGACAGATTGGAGGAAAGCTTACTTTACATGGCCCGTCTTAGACTCGGAAGCGCTTGAATGACGGCGCGACCGAATAACAAGCTCGCTAGGCGTATGAAAGCTCTAGGAGAATCTGGGCCTACTGCCCTTGCAACATCTCATGAGTGAAATGAGAAACAGTAATTTTCCGGTAGTCAAAAGCGGTTTATCTATGTTAGGATCATAGCTGTGTTTTGTAGCGCCTCTAAGCGCTACAAACCCCCTAACAAGCGCTTGTGACTACCTTGGTTTGTCGTCGTGGCCCTTTGTGAGATCGAGCTTTAGAAGAAAGTGAGAGTATCATGGCCTTTGATCCGAGCCAGTCGAATCCTTCGCCTTCCAACCAGCCCGTACCTCCAACTGTGCCTATGGGTCAAGCACCAGTTGATCCATCCGCCCCACCCAAGAAGTCGAATCCTATTGTGAAGGTTGGAATCGGTTGTGCCTCTCTGCTGGTGTTGGCTTGTGTTGCTTTTAGCGGTTTGGTTTGGTATCAAGATCGTCAACAGAAGCAAAATTATGCTCAAGGGCATGCAGCTTATCTCCAAGCCGATTGTGCCAGTGCCATGGAGCCGTTAACCAAGGCAGCCAATGGCGATCCTGGGTCTACCAGCAACGAGGTCGCTGCGCTGGCCCGCAGTGAATTGGCCGAGTGCGAAGCCTTTAACGCTTTGGCTGCTAATGGTACGGCAGATCTCTCGACTAGCCTTTTTGCCTACAGTGACTTTCTCGATCTCTATCCTGCTAGTCCTCTACAAGCTCCAGCCTTGGCTCAGGCTCAAGATCTTGTAGCTAGCAATGATCCAAGCGCTTTGGTTTCGGGCGATCTCTGCAGCTCGATCGATCGATTTATTGACAATCAGATTATCGCCACCCCAGATCAGACCGTTCCCGAGCTGTTGTTCGCTTGCGGTAATGGCTACGAAGCTGCTAATATGCCTTCAGATGCTCTAGATATGTACCATCGCTTCCGGCTCGATTACCCTGATCACGCATTAGCTGGCGAGGTTGAAGAGGCTTTCGCGCGCGCTTCGGTGGCCGAAGCTGCTGCATATGGCGCTGGCACATTGCCTCCGCCCCAGCAGATGGGCGAAGGCACGGGTGAAGGTAATGCGATTGTGATCATTCAAAACCACTCGCCCGATCAGCTCAGCCTTGTGTTCAGTGGCCCTCAAGCCTTGATCGAAGAGATCGCGCCCTGTACAGATTGTGTCGAGTTTACCGAGGCAACAGTACCAGATGCTTGCCCTGAATTGGGGCCGGTCGCAACCTACGAAGTACCTCCCGGCGACTATAGCGTCGTGGTGAAATCGGTCAGCAGTGATGGAGTCACGCCCTTTATCGGAAGCTGGAGCTTGGCTCCCGGTCAAGAATACTCCTCCTGTTTCTATCTGATCACAGCAAACTAATACTAAAGCCGCCTCTTATTGCTGCGGTCAAAAACGGGAATTAAGGAAGTGGGACTTTGCGCTAGTGCAAAGTCCCACTTCAACAATATCCCAGCGAAAGTGATCGACCGCAGTTGAAAAAATCTATGCTATGCTTTGTCAGAAACGAACGCATAAGGGCATCTTGTAGGTTAGTCAAAGCAAGGAAAAGCATGGCGACCCAATACATTGTTAATGTCGAAGCATTTATCAGCGATGGCGAACGCTATTTGATGCTGATCCGTAGCGAGCAAGAGGAACATGCACCCGGCACCTTGAGTGTACCGGGTGGTAAGGTCGAAGATAGCGCTGCCCAAGATGATATTCTCGAGCAGACGGTGCGCCGCGAGATCTTCGAAGAGGTTGGCATCGAAGTCGAAGAGGAGCTGCGTTATGTGGAGAGCAAACTCTTTGCGGTCGCGTCGGGCGCATTGGTGATCGACATCGTCTTTCTCTGCCGTTATCGAAGCGGCACACCGCGCATCGCCGACACCAGCGAGGTTGCAGCGATCGCATGGATGCGCCCCGAAGAGATTTTGGCGCACCCCAAAACGCCTCCTTGGACGCGCGCAAGCCTTGAACGGGTGCTGGCCCTTGAGAGTCAGATTTAATGCATCACCCGAGGCACAGAGACACAGAGTCATTAACTGAATCCTGCCCTTCGGCAAGCTCGGGAAGCGCTTGTTGAACTACAGGAACGGCAAAGGTAATGTACCCTGAGCCTGTCGAAGGGTACGTTAGCACAGGAAGCGCCGCTGGCGATGTGGGCCGTGTTCCCTTCTCCCGAGAAGGGAGCGCTGCGAAGCCCGCGTTGCTACTTCGATAACCGGCGAGCGGCGAAGAAAGCGATAACACCCGAATGGATGGATTGGATGTTGATAGCCGAAGGCGGACGCGCTAAGGACCTAATGGGAGCTAGACGCCTCTCCGCCTGCAAAATAAAGAGCCTTCCGTCAGTAACGGCGGAAGGCTTTTGAGCATCTGTTAGAGTGACTTAGTCGTGAGTGCCGAAGACAAACTCGTCGACATCGATAACCGGAGTGTAGCCGATCTCTTGGTAGATATGGTTCGAGGTTGGGTTGGCTAGGTCGGTGAAGAGGAAGCAGAAGCTGCGCCCTTCATCGAGGATGAGCTGACTGAGCGCGGCGACCAGCGCGCTGGCGTAGCCCCGTTTGCGCTGTTCGGGCGGCGTATAGACCGGACCGATTCGCAGACCGTTTTGGGTGGGGCCGGTGCAGCCTGCAAACGATACCGGCTCTCCGGCGCTGTTCTCCCAAACGAAATAGCGGCGGATCTTGCCTTCGAGCGCGCTGTTGAACTGCTTCTCGAAGGGATTTTCTTGTAGCTTTCCTCCCACGGCTTCTTGATGAAAATCGAACAGCCAGCGGAGAATAGTCGTGCGATCCTCTTCGACGACGCGGCGCATGCGGCCCGGAACCGCGCTGGGGTGCTTGACCTTTTCGAGCTTGTAGATGCGTTGCGACATACCGAGCTCGACCGGTTGGTCGGTCAGCTCGTGCCAGTGCATCGCAAAGCGCTTGCTAAGGCTGCTTGGCCCGAGTACACCCGGTAAGAGGCCGTTGGCGGCGATCGCATCGACTGCGATCATTTCGAGCGCTTCTGGGATATCGCTATAGGATAGGACCAATTTATGGGGCGGCGTCATAATCGCGGCAGCGATAATGCCGACATCATCTGCGACAGTTACGAAATAGGGCGGTATCGTTCCATATGCCTTTATATTCTCACGTAAGGCCGTACATATTCCGACAATAAGGCAGTTTTCGGCTTCGTGGCGCAGAAGAAATTCACCTGCTGCTTGATAGAAGGCATCTACGTCCGTATAACGTTTTAGATGCATAGTGTTCTCACTTTTACGAAAGTGCTCAGTTTGCATTGCGTAGCCACTCACTTTTGCAATGCTCCTTATAGAACCATTGGAACTTTTTTGCGGATTGCCTCTGCCTATGGTACCACACTATTGCTTTCAGAAAGTTGAGTCAAGGCCGCTCAAGCTTGGCGCGTCGGGACTCAGAACGATCAGCTATGATTGCTTATGACGATCATAGTATTTAGGTATAGAAAAATGCCTTCTGAGAGAGAAAAACTGAGCATTCTCTATTTCAAGCAAGGTGGGTTATGACGTACAATAGTTTGGGTAGGTTATAAATCTTTTTTTAACCATTGCGTACCATCAGCTGCGCTCTCCGATTGAGCGAGGCAATTCTGTATCTTGCAAAGAGCGCTCCGGATCTGTAGCTCTTTAATGAAGTGAGTGAGGTATAGCGCCGATGCTATGCCTTAAAGGAGTAGAGAGCCGTTATGCAGGAATCGTTCGAGCAATACGTTCCAGCGTCAGAATATCTTCGTCTTCATGCGGATGACTTACTTGCCGCTCTCGATAGTGCTTTTCTAAGCAGTCCTTTACCCTACAAAGATCTTTCATCGGATCAAAAGCAGACCTTTCTAAAGGCGACCTATGCGGCTGTGCTTCAAGCGTTAAGTAGCTTTGAAAATCCCTTTACAACTGGTTTCTTAAACCAATATGGATTGCAGGCTGAGCTCTGCTTTGCGGGCCACCAAAGCTATTTGCGAATGGTTCGCACGGCCATCAATCAGTGTTTACGCCGGTTCGCCCAGAGCGATAGCGAAGCAGCCTGTCTTGCGATCGAGCGAGTGACCGAAGTGTTGAGCCGAGCCGAGACGCTTTACTATGAGGCTCAGCTCGTTCAAGCCCAAGAGACCGAAACCCAGCTCCATCGCCAGTTGAGCTATAACCAGCTTGAGGCGCGCACCTTCGCTGCTTTGGCCGACAACGCGCCCGATGGAATCTCGGTTGTCACCTTGCAGGGTGTTATCACCTATCACAATGCAGCCTTTGCGGCACTCGTCGGCTACCCTGCGCAATCGCTGCTGGGGCGCTCTATGGATGAGTTCCTCCGCCCTGATGAACGGCACCTTGCGCCGCGCATCGCCGAGCACGTGTTGGAGCAGAATTCGTGGATCGGTATGCTGCACTATATGCGCGGCGAAAGCGACTTCCCAGCCCACGTCTCTGTGTTTGCCCTGCACGATGATCAAGGCAATGTGGTCGCTATACCGGGCATTATGCGCGACATCACCAAGGAGATTCAGCAAGAGGAGGAGCGCGAGCGCTTCCAACAAGAGATCATCGAGAACCAACGCCTGCTCTTGCGCGAGCTGAGTTCACCGCTTATTCCCCTCACCAATCGCGCTATGGTGATGCCCTTGATTGGCGCGATCGACTCGCAGCGCGCCCAGCAGATTATGGAAGATCTGCTTCAAGGGGTGGCCGATCACCGCACCGAGTTGCTCATTCTGGATATCACCGGAGTGCCGATCGTCGATACCCATGTGGCAAATATGCTCTTGCAGACCACTCAAGCGGTCAAACTCTTGGGTGCGCGTCTGATCTTGACTGGTATTCGGCCCGAAGTCGCTCAGACGATTGTTGGTCTGGCGCTCGATTTCAGCTCGATTGAAACCTATTCGACTCTCCAAGCGGGAATCGCTCAAGCCCTACGCCTCAACCGCTAGACGATTCACGTGCTTGGTTCTACGTGAGTACAGGCTTTTGATATGTGGAATTTCGCATTTCGGTGCGGAGTTCCACATACTCTTCTCTGAACGCTGCTTACGTATAAAGCGGAAAGGTCTCACCCTTCCATTCGCTCCCAAGCGCGTCCGCCTACGGCTACTAGATCGCCGTCCACCCATGCAGGCGCTCAAGCGCTTGGCAGCTTTCGCTGCGAGCTGCCAAGCGCGTGCGTCTAGCAGCTTCAAACGCTGCTTTTCGCTGCTAAAGGCCGATTATATGCAATCCACTCTGCCGAAGGCCAAAACGAGATAATACCAAATTCGGTTGATTACTTTCTATTTGGCCTTCGGCAGAGTGGAACGTACCTCTTTTCGTTGTGTGCTATTTCGCGCGACAGCGCGAAATAGCACACAACGTCTTTCCCTCGTTTTGTTTTCCCCGCGTTAAGCAAATGCTCGTCTTTAAAACGAATTTGGTATAATTTGATTGATTTGCCTGCTGCAAGCTAAAAACGGCGACCGTCTCGAAAACGGTCGCCGTTCGGTGTCGCCCTAAAACAGAGCCTAGTCGTACACGAATACGCCTTCGGGGCCGAGAATATTGCGTAACGACTGAACTAGGTCGGGTGTGCAGTTCACCTTGTGGTGAGGCCGCAACAAGACCATTTGCTCTTCGTCGGGAATATGCAGCGTAACAACATCGTTGCCCTCGCTCGAGCGCAGAATCTGGTCGACCTCTTGCATGCAGTGCACATCGACGTCGAGCACTTCAGAGCGCGGTAATATCACATGCAGATTGCGTCCCACCACTGGAACGGGTGTGGGGTTCGCATCGTTATTTGAACTAGCATTGTTGCTTGGCAGACTCACGCGTGTTCTCGCTTTGATTACAGTGACTGGTGCCGCTGTAGCTGAAGGCACACCAGCTCCATTGCTTTCGTGTCCTTGTGCCTGTTGTGGCTGAGATACTGCGCCATTGCTTAACCCGTTTGACGGATTATGGCCGTTGTGTCCATTCGAATAGCCGTTGCTCGCACCCTGATGAGCCTGAGCATAGCCATTGCTTGCAGCATTGCTGCCATTGGCATGGCCGTTGCTGTAGCTCGCGACAGGCTCAGGTTGCTGCAGATTGGGCGCTAGCGCTTCAGTCGGTTCAAGCTGTTTGAGCGGTATCGCCTCTTCGCTCGCTTCGGCGTCTTCCTGCTTATCGCGCATTGTGGGCAGCTTAACCGATTCGATCATAAGCTGTAGGCCATCGCGACGATTGTCGATTTTAGCGCTGACTTGGACCACTTTATCATCGACCAAAAGCTCTTCGAATTTGGCCAAGGTCTTCGGAAAGGCCACGAATTCGATGCTACTCTCAAGGTCTTCCAAGGTGCCAACCAGCATGGCATCACCCTTTTTGGTCATAATTTTGCGCGTGCCGGTCAGCATACCGATAAACTCGTGTTTCTTGCCGATATGCTCTTCGGTCAGCGATCCGAGCGTTGTAATGCCGGTTAAATCGACGCCCTCCAGTGCTTGGGCGACCGGGTGGGTCGAGACATACATGCCCAGCAGCTCTTTCTCCCAAGCCAGCTGCTCTTTTTTCTCCTCGGGTGTCTCGTTGATCACCGGCATAGGGATGGCGTTGATGTTACTGCTGCCGCTGCCGGTATCTTCGCCCAGCAGATCGAACATGCTGACTTGGCCTGCTTCACGCGCCTTTTGGGCCTCGACTGCCGCGCTGATCACTTGGTCGAGAATAGCGAGCTTTTGGCGACGGCTGCCGGGCAGCGAGTCGAGCGCGCCAGCCTTGATCAAGGTTTCCATCACGCGCTTGTTGAGGGCTTGGCGCTCAACCCGATCGCAGAAATCTTCGAGCGATATAAATGGGCCGCCCTTTTCGCGCGCGTTGACGATCGCCTGTACAGGCCCGTCACCCACACCCTTGATAGCCGAAAGCCCGAAACGAATGCCGAGTTTGTATTTAATGCTCGCATCGAGCGCTGATTCGGGCAGCTCTTCGATCGTGAAGCCGTGCTGGCTAGCGTTGACGTCGGGAGGAAGTACCGCAACACCCAAACGTCCACACTCGGCTACGCCCTTGGCTACATCTTCGGTCACGCCGCCAGCACCTGTAAGCACTGCCGCCATATATTCGACCGGATAGTTGTTTTTGAGCCAAGCGGTCTGATATGAAAGCAGACCGTAGAGCGTTGCGTGCGGACGGTTGAAAGAGTAACCGGCGAAGGGTAGAATCAACTGCCAAAGCTCTTCGGCGATTTCGGCGCTGATACCCTTGTTGATACAGCCCTCTTTGAAGCGCGTTGCGTTTTGCGCCATCAGCTCACGATTCTTCTTACTGATCGCCTTGATCACGATATACGCTTCACCGAGCGTATAGTTCGCGACCGTTTGCAGCAGCTGCATGATCTGCTCTTGGTACACGATCACGCCGTAGGTATCTTCCAGAATCGGCTTGAGAATCGGGTGGAGGTACTTGATACCAGCCGGATTATTTTTATTTGCGATGTAGTGCGGAATCTGCTCGAGCGGCCCGGGGCGATAGAGTGCAACCATCGCGTAGAGGTCATCGACGCGGGTTGGCTTCAGTTCGCGCAGGTATTTGGTCATGCCCGCACTTTCCAACTGGAAGACGTTGGAGGTTTCGCCTCGTCCCAGAGCATCGAAGGTCTTCTTATCGTCGAGCGGAATATCGGCCAGCTCCATGCGTTTGCCGGTCGTCTTTTGGATGTAGTTGAGCGCCTCGGCCACGACTGAAAGGTTGGTCAGACCCAGGATATCCATCTTGAGTAGACCCATCTTGGCCAGAGTTGGGCCTTCGAAAGCTGCCATAACCGCGTTTTCATCTTTGGTGGTGCGCTGGAGCGGCACAAGATTTTCGAGCGGATGGCGGCTAACCACAATACCACAGGCGTGGGTGCCGACGTTCTTCATGCGCCCTTCGACTTTTTGGGCCCAGTCGATCAGCTCGCGCATGGTGGGGTTGCTATCATAGATCTCTTTGAGCTCGGGCACGCGCTCAAGCGCTTGAGCGATGGTTGTGCCCACCGGCAAAGAGGGGATCAGCTTGGCGACACGATCGACTTCGCTAAGCGGAATGCCCATTACGCGCCCCATATCGCGTAGCGCCGCTTTGGCGCCCAGCGTACCGTAGGTAATGATCTGGGCTACATTTTCGCGGCCATACTTTTGGGCGATATAGTCGAGAATCTCGCCACGGCGCGAGTCAGCGAAGTCGGTATCAATATCGGGCATTTCCAAACGCTCGGGCGAGAGGAAGCGCTCGAACAGCAGCTTGTTTTTAACTGGATCGACGTCGGTAATACCCAAACAGTAGAGCACCAACGATGCGCCAGCCGAACCGCGCGGCAGACAGGGGATGCCATGGCTACGAGCAAACTTTACATAATCCCAAACGATCAACATATAGTCCGGGAAGCCGGTCTGGTTGATCACGTCCAATTCGTAGTCGAGCCGTTTGACATACTCTTCGGGCGGATTGCCGTTGGTGCGGCGCATCAGGCCCTCTTCGCACACAAAGCGCAGGTACGAGGCGGCATCATGGCCTTCGGGTAGCTCGAACTCGGGCAGTTGAACGCGCCCAAACTCGAGCTTGAGGTTGCAGCTATCGGCGATGGCGCGCGTATTTTCGAGCGGCGCAGTGCCATAACGTTTGAAGCGCTGCCACATCTCTTCGCCCGACATAATGTGGTAGGTCTCGTCCATGACATAACCTTTGCTACAAAACTCTTCAAAGGTCATGTTCATGCCCATCGCCATGACTTTTTTCTGGGTCTCTAAGTCTTCGCGCCGGATGAAGTGGGTGTCGTTGGTGACCACCATAGGGATATGCAGCTCTTTCGAGATGCGTACAAGCTCTTCGTTGATCTCTTCGAGTTCGGGCGTATTGTCGTGGAGCTGTAGCTCAAGGTAGTAGCGACCGCCCAATAGGTCGCGATAGTTGGCGGCGATTTCGCGCGCTTTATCGCGCTGTTTTTGAGTGAGATGTTGAATCACTTCGCCAGCGATACACGACGAAGTGACAACCAGTCCTTCGTGATACTGCTGAAGCAATTCCCAGTCGATGCGCGGTCGACCGAAGATACCGCCGCCGTGCCCTTCGAGATGGGCGCGTGTTGTGAGCTTGACCAGATTGCGGTAGCCGACTTCGTTCTGCGCCAAGAGCAAGAGGTGGTAGTAGTTTTTACCACCGCGCACGCTCGCATCATGGCGCGAGTTGGGAGCCATATAGGCTTCCATACCGATGATCGGCTTGATCCCTTCTTTTTTGGCCGCAGCATAAAAATCCATTGCGCCGTACATCACGCCGTGGTCAGTCAGGGCGATGCTATCCATACCTAACTCTTTGGCACGCTGCGCTATGCCGCTGGTTGTGGCATAACCATCAAGTAGGCTGTATTCAGAATGGACATGCAAGTGGACAAAATCGTGCATAACTCATGTGCTCCAAAGCAGGCGGTTCTCATACATATTTAAACGCATCGTCAATACTGATCCGGCAGAAGCAGCTCAGGGCGATTGCCAAGCGTTTCGCTTTACAGATCACAAGAGCGCATCTATGCCGAGGCTTGAATGGAGATGCGTGACAAAGAAAGATTTTCCTGATAGCAAGCGCGGCTGTATACCGTCAGCGTACTATCAAAATAAGGAAAAGTTTTACACTTTTGTGGCGCTAAAGTTGGTGCGCTCTGGAAGAGAATGGCATGTAAGCCATTACACTGTGAGAGACTGTCAGAAATTACAGCATTCTGACGTGCTATGTCAAGCTGAATGGTGTAGTGTTCATCGCTTAGTTGCGCTTATAGGTTGTATTATAGCACACCTTTGCGGCGAAAAGCTAGCATTTGCTCACTATTGTTGTAAGGAGTTTTTGGGGAAAACATGTGGAGAAGCTGGGTAGGGTTCGTGGGTAATAAAGCCAAGTATGACCCCTCGAAGCGTTTTCCGATACCAATCCATTTGAAGACTTGTGCTCTTGTAACGCAGGAAGAACAAAACGGGGAGAAAGGTGTGTGAAATTTCGTGCGACAGCGCGAAATCTCACACAACAAAAGTAGTCAAGCTCCACTCTGCCGAAGGCCAAATAGAACCTAATCAACCCGATTGGCTATCACTCCTCGAAAAGATCGTGCTCGGGCCAGCTTTCGCTCGCGTCGCTGGCGGCGAACATCAGCTCTTCGAACTTATCGTAGGGCAGGCCGGATGGGTCGTTGCGCTGGTTGAAGAGCACTGACCATGTGACCCCATTGGCTCGCTTGGTCAAGTGTGTAAGTGTGCCGGGCAAGCTGCCGCGATGCCCTATCGTATAGCCGCCATGTTCGAGCAGCACGCGCCAGCCGCAGGCATAGTAGCCTTCGCTTTCGTTTTTGCCGATGGCTGGCTCGGCTAGCATCTCACGGATGCTTTCGGGCGCAAGGATCGGCCCATCTTTCGACAGATCGAGGCTGTCGGCGAAGCGCACCAGATCGATGGCCGAGCTGAGCCAGCCGCCGTGGGCGTCCATGTTCTCGAGGTTGAAGCCACCGTAGGCGAAGTTCACCTTCGGGCGGCGCGGGTCGAACACGCTCGGCACCTCTTCGTCGCTGAAGTAGCGCACCTCTTTAGGCTGGCGGCCTTCGGGCAGGCTTTTGCCCAAGCGCGTATCGTGCATACCCAGCGGATCGAGCAGAATCTGTTTGACATAATCGGAATAGTTCTGGCCCGTCAGCTTTTCGATGATCCGCCCCAGCAGGCAGTAGCCATAGTTGCTGTAGGCGTATTTGCTGCCCGGGTCGTGATCGAGCTTTTGCCCGCTCATATAGCGGATGATGTCGTCGATCGAGATCGGCAGCTCCAAGCCAAAGGCCTCGCTGATCGGCTGATCCATAAACATCGCGTCGAAGCTGACGTCGCGGTCCCAGCCGCCGAGGTGCTGCAGCAGATGGCGCACCGTGATCTCGGCTTGGCGCGGGTCGGCTTGCTGGCCATCTGCCGGAATCAGGTCGATCAGTTGCTCAACCTTGTCATCGAGGCTGAGTTTGCCGTCTTGCACCAAGCGCATAATCGCGACCGCCGTGATCGGCTTGCTGATGCTGGCAATGCGGAAGCGCGCGTCGGGCTGAATGGCTTCCTCATTGGCCTCGCTCCACGTGTAGGCGCGTGCGAAGACGAGGCGGCCTTGATAGCTGATGGCGGCGCTGGCGTTTGGGATCGAGCGCTCTTGCATAAAGCTTTGGATAAGCTGATCGAAGTGCGTAAGCTCGGGCACATCGCGCCCTGTGACTACCCAGTTTCGCGTTGACATACAGAGATTCCTCGTTGCTTCTCAGAAAGAACCCGCGTGCTGATCGTCGAACGAACGCTGTTGAACCGTTGTATGTTCGGCGCTCTCTCAGCGCAGTCAGCTACCACCCCCTTTTGTTGGACAGGATGTTGATAGCCGAAGGCGGACGCGCTAGAAGCCGAATGGGGGCTAGCAGCCTCTCCGCCAGAGCAAGAAAAAGATCGACCGGAAGCTGTATCATACCACGCTCGCGAGCTATTCGATGTAAGACGCAAAGTGCCCCTTGACAAAGCCGCCTAGATGGCGTACATGTTAGATTATTATCTAACATACAATGATCTAAACTGCTATGAATACCGAACAGATCGAGATCGCCTTCGAGCATGGTGGAGCCTACGACCTCTTGGCGAGCCTGCAAGTGCTCTATAATCCGGAATTTTATGGGGTGCGGGCGGCTTGGGCGGCGGGTATGCGCCAACGTCTGCCCAAAGAGACGCGCGACACGCTCGATCAGATGATCCTCAAGCACCAGATCGAGCCCTATTGGGTCGCGAGCCTAGATGGGCCCAAAGATTGCCAGAGCGTGCTGGTTAGCCTGCGGGCGCTCTCGCCTGTGGAGCGGCTGGTGTTGATCAACGACGCGCTGCCGACCCAAACGACTGTGTTGCGCCGGGTGGCGGCCCGCGGCCAGTGGAGCGAGCAAGACCTCCACGAGCTGCAAGCTATCGAAAAAGCGATCCCCTCCAAACCGGGCGGGCATCACACGGTAAGAGACTACGCGCAGATTTTGAGCTTCTGGGCCGAGGCGGAGCGGACCGCGAACGCCTATCTGGCCGCGCTCGAGGTGTACTACGAGCTCTTCTTTGCGGCCGAAGAGCAGCGCATCGCTGCTTCGCTGAGGCGCGCCGAGCAGCAGGCCCGCGAACTGCTGGCCACCCAGCCTGTGAGCAGCGCTCTCGAGACGCTCTCGCGCGGCGTCAACCTCGATATCTTTCTCGACTATCCCAAGTTGCTGCTTGTGCCCAGCTTTTGGAGCACACCGATCGTTCTGATCGGTCATAAGCCGCCCGACACGCGCGTGATCATCTTCGGCGCGCGTTCGCTCAACGAGCCGCTGGTGCCGGGCGAGATCGCGCCCGATTCGCTGGTGAATGTGCTGAAGGCGCTGGCCGACCCCACCCGCCTAGCGATTTTGAAATTTCTGCGCCAGGAGCCGCTGCTGCCCAGCCAGCTGGCCGCCCGTCTGCGCTTGCGCCCCGCCACGGTCAGCCACCATCTGAAGATCTTGCGCTTGGCGGGTCTGGTTTACATTCGGGTCGCAGCGGGCAACGAGACGATCTACAGCGCTCGCGACGAAGAGCTGCAAGCCTCCTTGGCGGCCCTAGAGGATTTTCTTGCTTCGGACGATAATCTGAGTTAGGAACAGCATGAGTATATCGACGCCCCAATTAGAGCTTCAACCTCGCTTCACTGGGATGCGCGGTTTTGTTTTGGTCTGGATCGGCCAAGTGCTTTCGCTGCTTGGCTCGGCGATGTCGGTGTTCGCTTTGTCGCTTTGGGCTTGGGAGAAAACCGGCCAAGTCACAGCGCTGAGTATGGTCTCGTTTTTCGGTTTCGCGCCCATGGTCTTGCTCAGCCCGCTGGCCGGCGCCCTGGTCGACCGCTGGGATCGCAAGCGCATGATGATGGTGAGCGATGCCGGCGCGGGTCTGGCGACCCTCTTCCTAGCCATCCTGCACGCGTTGGGCATGCTCGAGATCTGGCATCTGTTTGTGGCCTCGGCCGTGGCGAGCGTCTTCCAAGCCTTTCAATTCCCCGCCTATTCGGCAGCCATGAGCCTAATGCTGCCCAAAGACCAGCTCGGGCGCGCCAATGGCATGCTCTCGATGGCGGAATCGGCCTCGGGCATTTTGGCGCCGATCATCGCGGGCTTTTTGGTCGGCATCGTCGGCCTGGCGGGCATCTTGACCATCGACCTGATCACCTGCGTCTTCGCGGTCGTGATGCTCTCGTTCATCTACATCCCTCAGCCCAAACAGAGCGCAGAAGGCAGCCAAGCGCGGGCCAGTTTGTGGAAGGAGTCGCTCTACGGCTTCAGCTACATCTGGCAGCGCCCCAGCCTGCTCGGCCTGCAGATGGTCTTTTTGAGCATCAATCTTATCGGCACCTTTTCGACCGCCCTGCTGACGCCCTTTGTGCTGGCGCGCAGTGGCAACGACGCACAGCAGCTCAGCTTGGTGATGGGCTCGGGCAGCGTCGGCGGCCTGTTGGGCGGCCTAGCTATGAGCGTTTGGGGCGGCCCGAAGCGGCGCGTCTACGGTGTGATCGGCGGTATGGTGCTGAGCGGTCTGCTCGGCGCGACCCTGATCGGCATCGGCTCGCACCTGACGGTCTGGATGATCGGCTCGTTTTTCTCGCTCTTTTTTGTGCCGATTCTGAACGGCTCCAACCAAGCGATCTGGCAATCGAAGGTGCCGCCCGATCTACAGGGTCGTGTCTTTAGCACGCGCCGTTTGATCGCCCAAGTGAGCGTGCCCGTCGCTATGGCGCTGGTCGGCCCGCTAGCAGACGGCCTATTCGAGCCGATGATGCAGAGCCAACAAGGCCTTGCGCTGTTGTTTGCCCCCATCTTCGGCACTGGGCATGGCGCTGGCATCGCCTTGCTGATGACGATCTGCGGCCTGTTGAGCGCGCTAGCCGCCATAATCGGCTTCTGTGTGCCCAGCGTGCGCTACGCCGAAGACCTCTTGCCCGACTATCAGGCCTAAACGCTTGCTCCTCCTGCTCCCGGCGTGCGGGATTTCCGAGTGCCGCGAAATCTCTCACGCCGCACCCGCTTGACGCCTTTCAGACTCTGGCGGAGAGGCTGCTTGTCTCCATTCGATCCTCACCGCGTCCGCCTTCGGCTACCAACATCCTTTCCAACAAGAAGGGCTGTTAGCTGTGTGCCGAGCGCTCCTCAAAAACCTAACGCTAAGCGCGAATCTTGCACAACAAAGCGTCAGCCAGATCTGCTCTCAAACCAAATGCGTCGAACGACTTGCAGCCTTTTAGCGCAGAAAAACGAAAAACCGGGGGAATAATTAAGTTCCGCTCTGCCGAAGGCCAAATAGAAAGTAATCAACCGGATTTGCTAGCAAGCCTCAATCGAGCTGCTATTCCAGCATTCGATGGATGAATGTTTATCTCGATTGTGGTGTTTTAATGGCATGAAAGCGCTAATCAATGTAAGATAGAGAGGATAGCAGATTGGCAAGCCCTGTTTTGCACGTTAGGATGCCGCTGTTGTGGAATGCTGAGACATAAGGAAGAACTATGTCGAGTTTAGATGTGTCTGATTTAAAAGACGCCTATAAAGAACCGTTTCAGGCGCTGATGGAACGTTTGGGGACGGCTCAGGAGGGTTTAAGCTCCGCTGAAGCGGAACGACGTTTGCAGGAATATGGCCCCAATCTGCTGCCTTCATCTCCGCCTATTCCGGCTTGGAAGCGTTTTTTAGCCCAATTTTCCGATGTCTTGACCATCCTCTTGCTGGTGGCGACTGTGATCTCGGCGATCGCTTGGCTGCTTGAAGGTGAGGAGCCGCTGCCCTTCGAAGCGATCACTATCCTCTTGATCGTATTTCTGAACGCCATTTTAGGCTTTGTGCAAGAGAATCGAGCCGAGCAAGCCGTTGCCGCTTTGCAGGCCATGGCCTCGCCCCATGCGCGTGTGATGCGCGACGGCAAGCAGCAGATGGTCGATACCAGCAGCTTGGTGCCGGGCGATCTTTTGTTGATCGAAGAGGGCGATTCGATTCCCGCCGATGCGCGCCTGATTGAGGCGGTCGCCCTACGAGTCTCGGAATCGGCTTTGACGGGCGAAAGTAACGCTGTCTCAAAAGATACCGCTCCGATCGCTGAAGATGTGGGGATCGGCGACCGCACCAATATGTTGTTTAGCGGCACGGCCGTCAACTCGGGGCGAGGCCGTGCGATCGTTACCAGCACGGGCGCTGCGACCGAACTTGGCAAGATCGCCGGATCGCTCGAAGCGACCGTTGATGAAGAGACGCCGCTTCAGAAAGAACTCGATCGCACTGGGCGTTTGCTCGGCATCGTTGTGGTAGTGATCGCAGTGGTGATGAGCATCACTATTCTGTTTGTGAGCGATGTTATCGATCTAACAGGACTGGTCGCGGTTTTGATCTTGGCCGTTTCGCTGGCGGTCGCGGCGGTGCCCGAGGGCCTGACCGCGATCACTACGGTGGTGCTCTCGCTGGGCACCCAGCGCATGGCCAAGCGCAATGTGATCGTGCGCAAGCTGTCGGCGGTCGAGACGCTCGGCTCGACCACGGTGATCTGTTCAGATAAAACCGGCACCTTGACCCGCAACGAGATGACGGTGCGCAGCGTGGTCACCGCCAGCGGACGAGCCGACTTCACTGGCATCGGCTACTCTCCGGAAGGCCAAGCGCTCTGCAATGGCAAGCCACTTGAAGGCGACCTGCGCCACGAGGTGCGGCGTACTTTGCGCGCCGCCGACCTCGCCAACAACGCTAACTTGGTGCGCGAGGGCGATACTTGGACGATCCAAGGCGATCCGACCGAGGGCGCACTTTTGGTCGCCGCCCGCAAACTGGGCCTGACCGACCAAGAGCTGGAGGATCGCTTCCCGCGTGTGGGCGAGGTGCCCTTCAGTTCCGAACGCAAGATGATGACGACCGCCCATCAAGATCGGGAGAACAAAGACCAGGTGATGGTCTTCGCGAAAGGTGCGCCCGATGTGCTGCTGGCACGCTGTACCCACGAGCGGCGCGGCCAAAAGGCGGTTCCCCTGACCAACGAGCGGCGCGCAGAGATTATTCAGTGCGTCGATGAGCTGGCCCAAGAAGCCTTGCGCACCTTGGGTGTGGCCTATCGCACGGTGTTACGCGACCGCATAAGCGGCGAATTGAGCGAGGATCTTGAGGAGGAGTTTGTCTTTTTAGGTGTGCTCGGTCTGATCGATCCGCCGCGCGAGGAGGCCAAACAGGCCGTGGCCGAGGCCCAGCGGGCTGGCATCCGTCCGGTGATGATTACGGGCGACCATCCGACCACTGCGGCGGCCATCGCCACTGAGCTGGGGATTATCAAGCCCGGCGCACGCTGTGTGAGCGGCCCCGAGCTGCAAGCCAGCGACGACGCCCAACTGCGCGAGATCGTGAAGGAGGTTTCGGTCTTTGCGCGTGTAGCGCCCGAGCACAAGCTGCGAATCGTACGCGCCCTCAAAGAGAACGGCCAGATCGCTGCCATGACGGGCGATGGCGTCAACGATGCGCCCGCTTTGAAAGCCGCCGATATCGGTGTGGCGATGGGCATCACCGGCACCGATGTGAGCAAAGGCGCCGCCGATATGATCTTGACCGACGATAACTTCTCGTCGATCGTCGCCGCCGTTGAAGAGGGCCGCTCGATCTTCGCCAATATTCAGAAGTTTCTGCGTTATCTGCTCTCCTCCAATATCGGCGAGGTCTTGGTGATGTTTTTGGGTGTGCTGTTCGCTGGTCTGCTCGGCTTAGAGGGCGAAGCTGGCGCGCTAGTGGTAGCTCCTTTGTTGGCGACCCAGATCTTGTGGATCAATCTGCTGACCGATGCTGGCCCCGCTTTGGCTTTGGGCGTCGAACCTGCCGATCACGACATTATGAAGCGCCCGCCGCGCGACCCCAAGAGCGGCGTGATCACCAACCCGATGTGGGTCGATATCTTTATATCGGGTGTGATTATGGCCTTGGTGACCTTGGCCGTGATGGACTGGGCCATGCCGGGCGGTTTGATTCACAATCCTAACGGCAATTTGGTCTATGGTCAGACCATGGCCTTTACAACTTTGGTCTGTCTTCAGCTTTTTAATGCTATAAACTGTCGCTTCTTTGAAAAGACTTCATTTAGTCACTTTATGGATAACCATTGGCTCTGGGGCGCGATCGGCCTCTCGTTTGTGCTGCAGGTCGCCGTGGTCTATCTGCCCTTCCTGCAAGAGCCTTTCGGCACGACGGCTTTGTCCTTAAGCGACTGGCTGATTTGTGTCGGGGCGGGCAGCATCATTCTGTGGATCGGAGAGCTGGAAAAGCTGGTTACTGGCGGTCGACGCCACGCTCATCAGAGCCAGGCCTAGCGAGTGAGGTTGTTCTCGGAGGGAGCGATTGCGTGCCAGACGCGCGATCGCTCTCAACGGGTTTTGAGGCTTGAAAGCGCAGTGGGGATCAGTTCGAGCTGCGGGCCGCCGATCGAGTGACGTCCCTTGGTGGGAGGGATGTTGGTAGCCGAAGGCGGACGCGCTAGGGATCAAATGGAGGGTCGCGACCTCGTCGCCAAAGCTGTGTGTTGCATGTGCTCAATTGAGGGGAGAACAAAGTTCGTACCCGAAGTTGATTGAAAAGGTACGAACTTGCTCGATCTATGTTCTAAACTCAGGGATCACCACTGAACCATTTGGCTGGGAACGACCTGAATCAGCGATTCGCAGCTGCTAAGGCGTAAAAATTGCGCATTGTACTTGTTGAGAAGCTTGCGCCCCTCTTCGGCCGATTCGCTATGGGTCGTGTGGGCATCGGCCACGATCGTCATATGAAAGCCGAGGTCGCTCGCGCTGCGCACTGTGGCGTCGATACAGCAGTCGGTCGCATAACCGCAGATGACCAGTTGCTGAATATCGAGTTCGAGCAGAATCGGTAAAAGATTCGATTTTTCAAATGCGCTGTAGGACTGCTTGCTAACTCGGTGATCGCTTGGTGCCACAATAAGCTCTGGAATGAGTTGCCAACCCTGTGAGCCATAGCGTAGACGTTCATCATCCTCTGCATCGTGCTGGATAAGTATGACGGGAATATCCTTAGCCCGAGCGCTGCTTGAAAGCTGATTGATACGCCGAATCACCAATGCTGCGTCAACTGGACTAGGCTCAACCCCAAAAAAGATCGTCTGCATATCGATGATTAATAGGGCGGATCGCATTGCTGGCTCCTTGGTGAAGATCTGTGTTGCCCCAAACTCGAATGCTAGTTGCCAATAATTGAACCTATTTTTGAGTGGATAGGTTACGCCCCGATCTTGTGACAGGGCGAGCTTCAGCTTTGCATCTGGCGGAGTGGGCTTGTTCCTCCCATTCGGTCCTTGGCGCGTCCGCCTTCGGCTATCAACGTCCCGCCCAATAAAGAGGGCTGCTAGCTGCGCGTGCTATGAGGCCGCAACCGTTTACAGACTTGCGCTCTTGTAATGCAAAAACGAGCAAAGAGTTGTGAGAAATTTCGCGTTACAGCGCGAAATTTCTCACAACAAAAATGATCAAGTTCCACTCTGCCGAAGGCCAAAGAGAACCTAATCAACCGGATTTGCTATGAGGCCGCATCCCAAACATTTCAAGTGCAGAAAGCCGAAAGGCTCCGATCTCTCGACTGAGAGATCGGAGCCTTTCGTACAAACGAGACTACTCGGCCAGCAGTTGGCGCAGCACGTAGGGCAGAATGCCGCCGTGGTTGTAGTAGTCAACCTCGATCGGGGTGTCGATGCGCACCTTGACGGTCACTTCGTCGACGCTGCCATCCTTGCGCTGAATGCGCAGGGTAGCGTTCATCTGAGGAGTGATGCCGTTTTCAAGGCCGAGGATATCGATCACTTCGCTGCCATCGAGCTTGAGCGATTGAGCCGAGTCGTTGCCCAGGAACTGGCAGGGCAGCACGCCCATACCGACCAAGTTCGAGCGGTGAATGCGCTCGAAGCTCTGGGCGATCACAGCACGTACACCCAGCAGGTTGGTGCCCTTAGCGGCCCAGTCGCGCGAGCTACCGGTACCGTATTCTTGGCCTGCGAAGACGACTAGCGGGGTGCCTTCGGCCTTGTAGCGCATAGCAGCATCGTAGATGCTCATCTGCTCGCCAGAAGGCTGGTGCACCGTCACGCCACCTTCCACACCCGGAACCATCAGGTTCTTGATGCGAACGTTGGCGAAGGTACCGCGTACCATCACGCGGTCGTTACCACGGCGTGCACCGTAGCTGTTGAAGTCTTTGGGGGTGACGCCCTGCTCTTGCAGGTAGCGACCAGCGGGCGAGTTGGCCTTGATAGCGCCAGCCGGGCTGATGTGGTCGGTGGTCACCGAGTCGCCGAAGATCGCCAAGGGGCGAGCGGCCTTGATCGGCTCTTGACCCTTGGGAGTCATCTCGAAGCCCTCGAAGTAGGGTGGCTCTTGGATGTAGGTCGAATCGGGATCCCAAGCGTAGACCTGACCAGTGGTGGTCGGGATCTCGGCCCAGAGCGGGTTCTGATCGGCGAAATCTTTGTAGAGGCGGCGATAGACGGCCGGGTCGGTAGCGGCCTTGAGGGCCTCGCCGATCTCTTCGGGGGTCGGCCAAATGTCCTTGAGATAGACATCGTTGCCGTCTTTGTCCTTGCCGATCGGCTCCTTGGTCATGTCGATGTTAACGCGGCCAGCCAAGGCGAAGGCTACAACCAGCGGCGGGCTCATCAAGAAGTTGGCCTTAACGCTCTGGTGTACGCGAGCCTCGAAGTTGCGGTTACCGCTCAAAACGCTGGCTACAACCAAGTCGTTCTGGGTGATGGCCTCTTCCAAGTGCGGCTCCAGCGGACCGCTGTTACCGATACAAGTGGTACAGCCATAACCTACGGTCTGGAAGCCGAGCTTGTCAAGGTAATCCTGCAGGCCAGTCTTGCTGAGATAGTCGGTTACAACGCGCGAACCGGGGGCCAAGCTGGTCTTGACGGTCGGAGGAACGCTCAGACCGCGCTCGACAGCCTTCTTAGCGACCAGACCAGCGCCCAGCATAACGCTCGGGTTCGAGGTGTTGGTACACGAGGTGATGGCTGCGATCACAACATCACCGTGGCCCAGTTCAACGGGCTGCTTGAGCAGCTCTTCCGAAGGCAACGAGGTGATGTTATCAGGGGTCGGGCGGTTCTGAACCATCTCGACTTCGGTCAAGGTCGCGGTATTCTGATCGTTGGTCAAGCCGCCGTTCTCAGCCGCCGGCACTGTTGCGACATTCTGATCGCCACCGCTGTGGAGCGGCAACAGGTCGATCACGGGCTGGAAGTTGTCGACGCGCACGCGGCGGGTGTTCAGCTCTTCGATCGACTTGTTGTAGCCGTTGTTGCTGACCGGCGATGCCATCAGCTCTTCGAAGCGGCTCTTGACATCGGTCAGATTGATGCGGTCTTGCGGGCGCTTGGGACCAGCCACGCTCGGCACTACGGTGCTGAGATCAAGCTCGAGCAACTGGCTATATTCGATCTCGCCAGCCTTGGGCATGCCGAACAGGCCCTGAGCCTTGTAGTAGTTGCGGTAGGTTTCGACCAGTTCTTCGGAGCGGCCCGTCGCCAAGAGGTAGCGGCAGGATTCTTCGTCGACCGGGAAGAAGCCCATGGTGGCGCCGTACTCGGGAGCCATGTTACCGATGGTAGCGCGGTCGGTCAGCGACAAGCTGGCGGCGCCTTCGCCGTGGAACTCGACGAACTTGCCGACCACCTTGGCTTGGCGCAGCATCTCGGTGATGCGCAGCACCAAGTCGGTCGCGGTCACGCCCGGGCGCAGCGATCCGGTCAGGTGTACACCGACTACATCGGGGGTCAAGAAGTAGAGCGGCTGGCCCAACATACCGGCCTCGGCCTCGATACCACCCACACCCCAGCCAACGATACCGATACCGTTGATCATAGTGGTGTGCGAGTCGGTACCAACCAAGGTGTCGGGGTAATAGACGCCCTCTTTCTCGAGTACGCCGCGAGCGAGGTATTCGAGGTTGACCTGGTGCACGATACCGATGCCGGGAGGCACCACCGAGAAGCCATTAAAGGCTTGGGTACCCCACTTCAAGAAGCGGTAGCGGGCTTGGTTGCGCTCGAACTCGATCGCCATATTGCGCTGGAGCGCGTCGCTGATCTCGCTGTAGTCTACCTGCACCGAGTGGTCGACCACCAAGTCGACCGGAACCAGCGGCTCGATCACGCCGGGATTCTTGCCCATGCGATGAGCGGTCGAACGCATGGCGGCCAAGTCGACCAGTAGCGGCACACCGGTGAAGTCTTGCAGAACGATACGAGCGACCACAAAAGGAATCTCAGCGGTGCGCTCAGCCTTGGGCTGCCAGTTGGCGAGGGTGCGTACATCGTTTTCGGTGATGCGCTTGCCATCGTAGTTGCGCAAAACCGATTCGAGTACGATACGAATGCTGACAGGAAGGCGAGAAATAGGGCCGACACCCGCACGTTCAAGTTGTGGCAGCGAATAGAACTGCCCCGTTTTACCGCCTGCTACGGTAAACGTTTGGAGTGTGTCGAACAGATTGTGATTTCCTGTTGACATAACTGTGTCCTTTGGACTAATGTTTTACAATCCTAACCGTAATTACGTGTACATTGACGTACTTGTGTTGCCCATAAGTGTACCATATGCTGCACTCCAAGGCGTTTTAGTGCGCTGGGCAGTTCTGTCACCTCTTTAAACAACAGCTTTGAAATGTACGTCGTGGGGTAGAGCGATGATAAACCGATAGCGGCTCAGTGGATCGAATACTCGACCCATGATCAGCGATCACTCTAACAGTCTTTACATAATCGTCTCGTTTAGTGCGAAACGAATAGTATCTTCCTCTTTAGTATAACCGAAATTGTAGTAAGCGTTGTTTGCTTAGTAATCACTAAGGTCGTGATCAGCCTGATTATGCGCTTTTTGGATAGAAAAAGCCTATCCATCTAGTGATAACTTCGATAGATAGGCCTGTCTATTTGAAAAAGCAACTTATTAGGGCTTGATAAATCTAGGCTGGAATTGATCGATATTATCAAGCGTGAGCGGCTCTAGCGAGGCCACTATCTCCTCGATTTGCTTCTCTATCTCGTTGCGAGGCGTCAGATTGTCGAATATCACCAAGCCGAAGTTTTGACCTGTTGATTGATCTAGCAGGTCGACTTGTGTTAGCGATTCTCTGACCGTAGTGGTATAGGAAAACGAACCGACCTGTTTTATTTCAACATCAGCCTTGGGCTCGCTCCACGCTCTTGGAAGGGTTGTGAGAATGCTCAGACGTTGCCCATCTTCAATCAGCACACTGAATACCTCCCCTTCTGCTTCCTCTTGGTAGAGCATACGCGCCCAGAGCGATTCGTCGATCAGAGTACGCGGCAGATAGATCGTTGTATTACTTCGCTCAAGTGCGCTACGTAGCGAGAGGCTTTTGGACTGTTGAGCATAGTCACCAAACACAATCCGAGGACTAAGTAGCTCGTCGTTGCGCTCACCCGTGATCGTGAATAGCTCAGGATCAGCCTGATCATTGAAGCTGAGGTGCTCGGCGCGCCAAGGAGTGATGATCGTGCTTCCAGCTTGACCGTCAAGCAAAACTTGGGCTTGCAGTAGGCTAAATGTTTGGTTATCGAGCGTCAGTAAAACTTGGGCGTGGTCGTAGTCCCAATCGGGATGGACTATTCCATGATGCAAAAAGTAGCGGCTTGTATAGGCGATGATGGTGACAGGACGCGAAAGAAAGCGGCTTGTACCAAGCGAATAGGCATGGTTTTCAAGCGCCTGTTTCAGAAAGAACTGTTCTAGCGCAGGCGTTTGGGAAAACTGTGCGATATAGGGATTAGGCTGCTGCATCAGAATCGGGCTGATTTGAGCGAGCAGTTCTGGCTTTAACTCGACCCCGAGTCTGCCTTGCAGACTGTTGATCTCTAAGCCGCCGTTGCCATCGCCCTTGACTGTATAGAACTCCCCGGGCTCTTGGTTAGCTTGTAATGTGAACGCAAAACGTTGTGGATTATCGAAGTCGTACCAGCGCTCGATCTGCCAGGTATTGTTCTCGATCGTAATGTTATAGCGTTCGTGCAATAGCCCTTGATCAATCACAGGTGTTTCAAAACGGCGTAACGAGGCCTCGATCATACTTCTTAGATCGATTGTCGGGGCGTTATTGCCAACTGGTCGCTCTGACTTGGCTTCGGAATGAGTCTCTGGCCAGACCAGCAGCAAGCCGATCAGACCTCCGACGATCAGTACCACAACAAGGTTGAAGAGCAGGCCGCGCCCAAGCTGGCGTTTGGCGATCGGTTCCTGCTTGGCCTGCTCGATCTGTGCGAGCAGATCGGGCGGCGTGGCATCGTCGAAGATCGCAGTTAGCACCTTGCTGAGCTGTTCGTCATTGGCGATCAGCGCATGGCGCAGACTGCGGGCATGCGCGCTGTTGAGCAGCTCGGCGCGTTGGGCCATCTGCTCGGTCTCGCCGAGCTCGTTTAAGATGAAACGCGCCAGGCGCTCCAATTGGCTGCGCTCGTTCTCGCTGGAAACAAGACCGCTCGCTAGCGCCAGATCGACCCGCAGCGTGTGAAACTCATCGAGCGTTACGCCAAGCACGCGCCTGATCTCGTTAGCCTGCATGCCCCACAGGCTGTAGAGAGCCAGCATAAAGCGAGCCTGTGGGCTGGCCTTGCGCAGCACTTTGAACATACTTTCAAGCTGTTGATTGGCCTGCTTGTTAGGCTGGGATTGAGCAGGCTTGCGGAGCTTCCACGTGTTGCGATCGAGCTTTGCGAGCTGGGCGAAGAGCTGAACCAGAACGGCAGTTTCTAGATCGTGCGAAGCGAAGTTCGTCTGGCTAAAGAGCTGGATGCTTGTTGTTTGTGCGAACCTATGATTACCTGTAGCTGTCAGCGCTAAACGATAGATGCGCTGTACCAGCAGAGGGGAAATTGTATTCAATGAAACCTTAGTCTCCCTATAGATCTATCAGAACGATTTCAAATCAATCTCTATATTTTTCTTTCAAGAAACATCCTACCATGGAAGCGTATAAAAATGGGAATCCAGATCGTTATGTTTCGGCTCTCCGCCTCAACGACTACGATTGTGCGCTTATTACTGCAACTTCCTCGCTTCTTATCATGGCGAAAATATGCCTAAACTGTTGTTATTCAGCTTGCGCTTGTTGATACATGAATTAGCTCGCTCAAAACAATTTGTTGCATCGCAGGCGGAAAGATCCTTAGCTTGCATGCGGTCTTAGGCGCGTCCGCCTCCGGCTATCAAGTCGTCTCGTCTCCCATGCGGCTAGTATTTCGCAGCTCTCGCTGCGACCTGCTCGCTGCAAGCAGCCAGCAGGATACAACGCTGCATTGTGCAGCCAAAGCCCTCTCATGCAAGCCTAGTGCTTAGGAAGCCTCTCTAGAACATCGCGAATGAGCGGGAACGCGTACGCCCTTCTCCCGCCTTGCGGGAGCTGTACATTAGCCACAAATCAGCATACGGTCAGCGTTATCTGCCCTCACCCCCCGGCCCCCTCGCCCGCACTGCGCGCGAGGGGCTGAATGGTGATGTTGTATGCGATTTCGCTACGCGAAACTCCCGCGATGGTATGCGAACGATCGCCTGTTGCTGCCGACACGACTGTTGGCTAATGCATAGCCTTGCGGGAGAAGGCTTGGGGATGAGGGCCGCTAGCAGTTCTGGTAGCCGTAGGCGGACGCGCTAGGGAACGAATGGAAGATTGAGACCTCGCCGCTAAAGCGATAAACGAACGGATACGATGAAAGGTTGGCGATGTTTGTGTATAGCTCATACCAAATCCGTTTAAAGCCGTGCATGCTCTTCGCTCAGAAAAACGAAAAGCCGGAAAAGATCTAGTCACGTTGTGCTCTGCCGAAGGCCAAAGAGAACCTAATCAACCGGATTTGGTATCAGAAACAGGCTGCTTCAGAGCTGAATGATCGTCTTACAAGTGAACGTATGGTCTATTGTAGTTTTGAACGCTAATCATGGTAGATGCGCCCATTCTGTAGAGGAGCGGAGATATTCAAAATTGATAATGCTTACATGGTCGAAAGTTACAAAGAGATAGGATGTACGTTTATGATATTTCTAAGTTGATACTCAGCTATTTCTATTTGATCGGTAGCCTAAAAAGGCATTTAAATTTGGTGAAAATTCGCCCAGATTCCTGTTTTATAGATCGAAAGATTGTGCTTTTTGAAACTAAGTGGAGCGTGGACGATTTGTGTAGTTATAATAATTGGGTGAAATCCCCATATCTAGGCCAAAAATTCGGCCAGAAGTGTCACAACAAGTTCTGAGTGATGTGGTAAAATAGATTGCAACAGGTATGAACTGATGTTGGCGGCATTCAGTGATGTCATTCCTGTAGACTGTGATTGATGAGGACGGATAAGGCCACATGGACGATACAATATTTCGGTCTTTTCCGGCGCTGTGCAGAAGGCAGACAGTTTAAAAATAAAAAGCGCTTTTGAGAAAGAAACGAGCAGAATCGCTGCTCGCACGGTTCTTCTCTCAACGACAAGCATCTCTTCGTTCGCTTGCCACTAGCGCTTCGTGTTCGCTGCTGCTGGCTCCGAAGCATTCCGCATTATTGTATCGCTTGTGTCCTCCACAAGGAGCATAGCACATACACAATGGCAAATGACAACAGCCGACCCGATGTGGCGGTATTCATCGACTTCGAAAACATCTATGTGAGCGTCCGTGATAAGCTGGATGCCAACCCCAATTTCGAGTCGATAATGGACCGCTGTTCGGAATTGGGACGGGTAGTTATCTCCCGCGCCTATGCCGACTGGTATCGCTACCCCCGCGTCACCAGTGCGCTGTACGCCAATGGCGTTGAGCCCATGTATGTTCCGACCTACTACTACGATAAAGATATGGGACGGACGGGCCGCGCAATTAAAAATAGCGCCGATATGAATATGTGTATCGACGCAATGAAGACGCTTTTTACTAACACCAACATCGCCAAGTTTGTGTTGGTAACTGGCGACCGTGATTTCATCCCTCTGGTGAATATGATTCGCCAACAGGGTAAAGACGTAATTATTATTGGTATTGGTGGTGCTGCATCAACCCATTTGGCACAGAGCGCCGATGAGTTCATCTTCTATGAACAGTTGATCGGCCAAACGAGCGCAGCATCCATGCGCGAGGCATCGCGTGAGCGCGATCGCCAGCGCGCTCTGGAACGTAACCGTATCAGCGAAGAGATCGAGCTTGAGATCGAAGGCGAGCCGATCGAAGTCGACGAACCGATCGCTATTCCCGAAGTGCCCGTCGAACTCGATCCCTACGATACCTTAGTTGAAGCCGTTCATCTTGCTCGAAAACGCGGTTATGTTTGTACGCTTGGCTCATTAAAACTCGTTATGAAAGAGCTGATGGGTGGCGAGTTTAAAGAGAGCCGTTACAAAGACTTGAGCGGTCGCCCGCTGGCAAAATTCAAAGATTTTGTACTCGATGCTGAACGTCGTGGAAAGGTTCAGATCTTTACCAGCGGAACCATTAACGAAGTCTTTTTGCCGGGAGAAGATCCCTACAAATTGTCGCAATTTGCGGGTGATCTGAAGGAAGAGCCGGCCGAGTTGAAGGTTGAGACGCCTGCAACCAGCAACGGCAGGGTTGCTGCTCGTGCGGGTGCTTCACCCAGCGACGCGGTCTTAGCTCCCCCAACAGGCCGCTCGCGCCGCCGCCGCCGTTCGCGCGGTAGTCGCCAGATCGGTCAGCCCGCACCGGCTCCTGAGCTGGTCGCTAGCGAAGGGCAAGAGGAGCTTTCGGCGCTCGCATCTGACGATGTCTTTACATCTGAGCCCGAGACAACAGAAGTATCGGTCGATCGCAGCCGCGACGATGACGAACTGTTGCTGTTGCCGAGCGATGATGATGTAGCCTTGGAAGATGTACCCGATCTGGATCGGCTTGAGCCGCTGGAAGACCTCGACGAGGTCGAACTAGTGCCGGGCGACGATGCGATCTTCGAGCAGGAAGCTGAGGATCTGGAGAAGCTCGATGTGATGATCGATCCTCCGATTACGCCGAGCTATCGAAGCACATCGTTGACCTTCGACGAAGCCCAGCTTCTGGCCGAATCGGAGCAGACCGAAGCGACCGCAGCGGCTTTAGTCGCCGAGATCGTTGATGCCCAAACCGCACTCAACGAGCCATCGGGTATCTCGATCCCGAGCGATACCGAGTTCGAGCCGCCAATTTTAGACGACTTGGCTATCAAGGAGGCGCTCGCTACAGGCCCGCTTGGATCTGAGGATGAGGAAGCTGCAGAGGCCGAGATGGCTGACGTCGCTTCGGAAGAGCCCAGCCAAGAGTCTGACGCTCCGCAGGCCGAAGAGGTAGCAGCCGATCAGGCTGAAACCAGCAACGAGCAAGCGTCTAGCGACGAGACCGTAGCTTCTCAGCCTGAAGAGGAAGAGGCGCCTGCAGAGGTCGCAGCGAGCAACGAGCAGCCTGCTGGCGAGCCAGCTGTTGCTGAACAGCCGGAAGCAGCTCAAGAAACAGTCGCTCAGCTGCCGATTACCGAGCAGATCACCTTCTCGGATGAAGAGTGGGAGATCTTCCGAACGATGATGGCGGGCTTTACCAAGCCGGTCTCGTTCGCCCAGATCTTCGATTCGCTACGCGCTCTGCGCCAGGCTCAAAAGCTGACGCGCACCAACGAGCAACTGCGCACGCTGGCTAAGCAGGCCATCAACAGTGGTATGCTCGAGCGTAGCGGACGCGGAACTCGTATCTATTATCGCTTGCCGCAGCCCGAAGAATCAGAGTAATGCACAAACAGCGGCTCAGCCATCTGCTCATCACGATGATGGGCCGCTGTTTCGACCACTATCCTATGACGATTGTAAAAATTTGTGGGCTACGTACTGCCGAGCATGCTCTCGCTGCCGCCACAGCGGGAGCCGAATTGCTCGGCCTTATGTTTGCCGAGAGCAAACGTCGTATCACTGTCGCCGACGCTGCTGCGATTGTGAAGACGGTTCGTAATCACCCGCTTCCCAAACAGCCTTCGTTTGTTGGAATCTTTGTCAATACGCCAGCTCAAGAGCTCGATGCAATCGCCCGTGAGGTTGGGCTTGATCTAGTGCAATTGAGCGGCGATGAGACGATTGACGATGCTCGCCAAGTTCAAACCCCTTGGATCAAGGTTATTCGTCTCGATGATTCGGACTATACACGAAGCTGGTTGGAATATCCCACCGAGCATCCGCTTCTGGTCGATGCCCATGTTGCAGGTATGTATGGTGGTTCAGGGAAGCTTGCGGATTGGGATCAAGCGGCCAGCGTTGCGGCCCGTCGCCCGCTGATTTTGGCTGGTGGTTTAACGCCCGATAATATCGCCGCTGCTATCAAGAAAGTGCGCCCGTGGGGCGTTGATGTAAGCAGCGGTGTTGAGAGCAATGGCGTTAAGGATATCGCCAAGATACAAGCCTTTGTTGCCGCCGCTCGTAGCGTTTCGTTGTAGGTATAGCGGTTGGAGCATTGTGACCAAGCGCCGATCAGAGCTTGGAATTGCTAAGAACCACCCGTTGTTTCGTTGTCATAAAGCGACGGGATATGGTAAGATGGATTGAATATGCTGACGAGTTCTGCTCGTCATTATAGTAGTAGGAGGATGCATGAAGAATGTAAGTCGAATTCTCGGCATTGCTGCATTGCTTGCAGTTGCTGTGTTGGTAGTACGCGCCATCCGTCAGTATCGTGAAGACAGCGTGTTCGATCTCGCTCCGGCTACCTCGAGCGCTGGCCTAGGCGGCGGCTCCAAGCGTGGCATCAGCCCCGAACTGTTAGAAATTTTGGCTGATCCGGCAGACAAGGGTCCGGTTGAACTGATGACCGACGACAGCGGCAAGGAATGGCTTGTCAATCGTCGCAACGGCTACCGCTACCCGATCGAAGACGGCATTCCGATCATGCTGATTGAAGAGGGCGAGAAGAACAAGGACGAGAGCCTGATCACCGGCTAATCCTCCACCTCTTCCTTATACAGACGAAACCCACACTGCCTAGAGCGGTGTGGGTTTTTTATCAAATATTTGTCGTGTAAAATAGCGTGTAAATCTGCGAAGCTCTCATAAATCCAAGAGAGGTACAGCATGCTGGCACGCATTCGGTCTAGTCCTGATCTGGCTCCGCTGCTTGGTCTATTGTTGCTCGCTCTGCTTTTACGCCTCTACACCATCGCTGATCGCAGCATTTGGCTAGACGAGGCCTTCAGCATTTGGATGGCCTCTCAACCGCTTTCTAGCTCGCTGCGCGACCTGATTGCGCTTGATCAACACCCGCCTTTGTATTACACCCTTTTGCATGGCTGGACGCGCTTGTTTGGAACAAGCGAAGCGAGCGTGCGTGGCATGTCGGCGCTCTTTAGTACGTTAACAACGCCTGTCATGTTTCTGATCGGCAAAACGCTGGGCGGAACGCGGCTTGGCTGGATCTGCGCTCTGCTCTTTGTGTTTGCGCCGATTCACGTTGTTTATGCCCAAGATGCACGCATGTACCCCTTGTTGACCTTCAATGCGGCCTGCGCGATACTGTGTGCCATTGCCCTGCTGCGTGACCCAGCGGCAGCCAGCGAGCCGCTAAGCCTACGAGGCGCTTGGAACAGCACACGACGTTGGTGGCTTGGCCTGATCATTTTTAGCACACTGCTGCCCCTGAGCCACAATACGGCGATTTTGTACTACCTGGTGATGGGCCTGTTTGTGCTGCTGGCCTTTGCGCTGCCAAAGCTCTGGAAGAAGTCGAGCGAAGCCGATTATAGCTTGCGCAACTGGACACTGGCAGGCTTGGCTTCGCTGCTGTTGTGGCTGCCTTGGTTGCCCGGCTTTCTCTGGCAGAGCTACCGTGTCGATCAGGAATTTTGGATTACCAAGCCCACCCTAGGCACGATACTGCAACATTGGTCCAATCTGATTAACGCTTATAGAGTGGCTGATATCGTCTTGTTACTTGTGACAACGATGTTTGTAGCGATGCTACTGGTTGCAGCTTGGTATCTGCGCACTCAGCCGCGCATTTTGCTTTTGTTGCTCATGTTGCTGGTTTTGCCCTTTGTTGGCGAGCTGCTGGTTAGTTTGCGCCGCCCGATCTTTCACACCCGCACCTTGATCTGGACCTCGCTGCCGCTGCTGATTTTGGTGGCGCTTGGCATATGGGCGCTGCCTAAGCGATGGTTGGCCTCTGCGCTTCTGATTGTAGTGCTGCTCAGCTATTCGGGTTCTTTGATGCACTACTACCGCACAGGCGATCGTGAGGGCTGGCGCGACGCAGCCGAGTGGGTGGCCGCTTCGGCTCGTCCCAACGATCTGATCCTCTTCAATGCAGGCTGGGTACAGATCCCTTTCGAATACTACTATCAGCGCGTTGGGCCGCCGGCTGAGCTGCGCGGCGTGCCCGCCGATATGTTCGAGCGTGGCATATTGGAACCGATTATGGATTACAGCGATCTGCCGCGTTTGGAGGCCCTGACAAGAGGACGCGAACGGCTTTGGCTGGTCTATAGCCATAATTGGTACACCGATCCTCGCAATTTGATACCCGAATACCTCAAAGGTTCGTTTAGCATCAGCGAACGTAAACACTTCGAAGGCGTGCAGGTATTTCTCTATACAGCGCGTTAAACAAAAGGCTCGATCGGAAGAAATAGGCGGGCTTTGTAGCATGTAGGGATTTTGAACAGTTTGGGGTCTAACGAGCACCAGCTCCCTGCTCCCGCTTGCTATGCATTACCCAAAAGTCGTGTCGGCAGCAACAGGCGATCGTTCGCATAGCATCGCGGGAGTATCCTTGAGAGCACAGAACTCAGAGAGCTTGTATGCGATTTCGCTACGCGAAATCGCATACAAGCTCATCATTCACCCCCTCGCCCGCAGTGCGGGAGAGGGGGCCGGGGGGTGAGGGCAGGTTAGCCCCTTTGATAGCCGGAGGCGGACGCGCTAGGGAACGAATGGAGGGGCGAGACCTTTCCGCCAACGCGCTGCAAAAAAACGATCTGGCACCAGAGTGCAAGATCGCTTACGGCCTGTTAGGCGCTTGTGGATATAAGAGCACGAGGCATTCGACTAAGCGCTGGATTGTTGTGAGCGATGTGTGTACACCGCTCACAACTTGTGTCTCGTTTGTGTTGCGAAGCTAGAGCGTCACTTCGCCCTTGGCCCAACCGGCCCGGCCGCCTTTAGCGACGAACTTCACGCTGCTGCCAGCCGGAGCCTCGACGATCCACTCGAGCTTTTTCTGGTGGTCGTTGGGGAACATGCCGCCCCAGAGCGCGCGTTTGTTGGCGCGACCGCCCAAGTGACCGATCTCGCTCTTCTGCTGACCCGAGAGCAGTTTGGCGCCTTCGGGCAGCTCCAGCTCGACTTCGATCGGCTGGGCGACCTTGCGCTTGAGAGCGACTTCGCTGCCGTAGGTCGGCAGATAACCGCTGTTGACCAGCAGGGCACGCAGGCGGTAGATACCTTCGCCGAGCTGTTCGGCGCTCCATTCGCGCAGCTCTAAGCGGGGAGTCATACGGGCGTGAGCCAGCACAAACTCGGTGTTGGGCTTGAGAGTCTGCTCAAGGAACTTGCCGGGTGGGTTGCGGAAGGTGATCGCATCGACGAAGCCACCGATTTCGACGCGGCCTAACTGAGGGTGGTCGAAAGGTGTCCAATCGAGGAAGCCTTTGCCATCGGTGTTTTCATCGATCCAGCGCAGAATCTTCAGATCGTCCTCTTCGGGGTGGTTGCGCAACCAACCGATAAAGTCGCGATTCTTGATGCCCGCTTCGCCGATGATATCCCACAGCTCGACCGTAAAGGCGTAGATACCTTGGGCCTCATAAGCCCACTCATCGAAGGCACCGTGAGTGACCTCTTTGGGGTGGTAGCGGAAGTCGTGGTAGATCGAGATGGTGGGGTAGCCGGTGATGGCCGTGCCTCGCTCGCCCATCTCTTTGTACACAACTAAGTCGTTGTATTCCAGCTCGTCGTCGGGTCGGGTGCTCGACGGGCGCAGAATCACGCCGCTGTAGGTGTGATAGGTGATCGCGCAGCTGATATTGGGGTGAGCGATGATAAACTCGGTGATCGCCCGAGTCTCTGGCTCGCTGAGCGGGTAAGGGCCAGCGCCAGCCTGCTCGTCCTCGGGCTTCCAACCGAAGCCAAAGTTGCGGTTAAAGTCGAGGCCGCGCGGCGAGGGAGCGATCTTGATTTCGTAGCCGTCGTAGTTGCGGATCAAACCTTCGCGGTAGACGCGGTAGTATTGGCCGCCCTCTTCGTCGGGATCGCGCGGGCGCATCAGGCGCGGGTCTTTCTCGCTGACCTTCCAGTTGCCGTCGGGATCAGGAATACGCATATCGGCGATAATGCCGTTGCCATCGATATCGGCGAGGTAGAGCCCATCTTTCTCGTCGGCGTAGGGGTAGAGGCGCGTGCCGCTGCGAATGTTCACAGGCGAGGTCAGCGTCCACTCCATACCGTCGGGATTGATACAAGGCACGATATAGAAGGTGCGCGTGTCGACCAAACGCTTGACACTTTCATCGGTGGCGTAGCTGGTCAGCAGGCGCTGAATGGCATGCAACGAACCCATGCAGCCGCTGTGTTCGCTGGCGTGCAGGTTGCCGTCGAGCCAGTAGCCGGGCTTTTCGATCGGGGCGCCGGTCGCGCTATTGGTGATTGTCATGCACCAAATATCGCGTCCTTCGTAGCTTTTGCCGATCGATTCGAGGCTTGCGAGTTGCGGATACTCTTGAACGAAGGCGTGGAGCGCTTCGGTCAATTCGGCATAGCGATAGTAACGTGAAAAATCGATTGTTGGCATGGTGAAAAACCTTTCCACTCGGTGGGCCATCAATTATACCCGAAGAAAGCAGGATGCCTAACACACCCTGCGCGCCTCGATTTAGGCGTTGTTCCCCGTTCTGCTGTGCGGCAGGGCGAAACCTGACGAGTTTTTGCATAGGCGGCGATACTGCTCGCTGCCATGCGGTCCTTGGCGCGTCCGCCTCCGGCTATCAACATTTCGCCCTCCCATACGGCGAGGGATGCCGCGCCATCGCGCGGCATCCCTCAGTTCTCAGCGATGCTCGCCGCTCTTCGTCGCAGCTTTGGCGCTTCGATCGGCTCGAAGGCGAGAGACGCCTAACGGAACTCGTATGCTAGAGCGTGATTTCGCCGCTAGCGTTGCCCGCTCGATAGCCTTTGGCATGCAGGGCAATCTTGCTGCCCGCCGGAGCTTGCACGATCCATTCAAGCTTCTTCTGCTGATCGTTGGGGAACATTCCACCCCAGAGCGCTTGTTTGTTGGCGCGCCCTTCGAGGTGGCCTAACTCTGTGACACGTGTGCCTGCCAGCAGCGTCACACCTTCGGGCAGCTCTAAGCTGACCTCGATCGGCGGGGCGGCCTTGCGCTCAAGTGCACGTTTGCTGCCATAGGTCGGCAGATAGCCGCTGTTGGCCAGTAGGGCGCGCAGGCGGTAGATGCCTTCGCCGATCTGCTCGGCGCTCCATTCGCGCAGCTCCAAGCGGGGAGTCATGCGGGCGTGGGCCAGCACAAACTCGGTGTTGGGCTTGAGAGTCTGCTCGAGGAACTTGCCGGGCGGGTTGTTGAAGGTATAGCGTTCGGCGATGCCTCCAAGCTCGACGCGGCCGAGCTGAGGGTGATCGAAGGGATACCAATCGACCACTCCTTCGCCATCGGTGTTCTCGTCGATCCAGCGCAAGATCTTCAGATCGTCTTCCTCGGGGTGCTTGCGGATCCAACCGATGAAGTCGCGATCTTTGATGCCCGCTTCGCCGACAATGTCCCACAATTCGACGGTGAACATAAACAGGCCAAGCTGATCGAAGGCCCAGTCGTCGAAGGGGCCGTGCATGACCTGTCGGGGGTGGTAGCGGAAGCCGTGATAGACCGAAGTATGTGGATAGCCCGTGATAGCTTTGCCGCGCTCGCCCATCTCTTTGTAGATCGTCAGATCTTCGTAGGGGAAGCTATCGTCGGGCACATTGCTGGGCGGTCGCAGAATCACGCCGCTGTAGGTGTGATAGGTGATGCCACAGCTGATATTGGGGTGCTTGATGATAAAGTCGACTACGGCGCGGGTTTCGTTTTCGCTCAACGGGTACGGACCAGAGCCAGATTCCTCGCTTTCGGGCACCCAAGCGTAGGGGAAGTTACGGTTGAAGTCCATACCTTGGGCTGGCGGCGCGATCTTGATCTCGTAGCCGTCGTAGTTGCGAATAAAGCCCTCTTTGTAGATTCGATAGTATTGACCGCCCTCTTCATCGGGGTCGCGCGGGCGCATCAGGCGCGGATCTTTCTCGCTGACCTTCCAATCGCCATCGGGATCGGGGATGCGCATATCGAGAATCCGGCCGTCGCCGTCGACATCGGCGGGGTAGAGGCCATCTTTCTCTTCGGCGTAGGGATAGGGCCGCGTGCTGCTGCGCAGATAGAGCGGCGTGCTGAGGGCTTGTTCCATGCCATCGGGGTTGATGCAGGGAACGATATAGAAAGTGCGCGTATCGACCAAACGCTTGACACTCTGATCGGAAGCGTAGTCGCTTAGCAGGCGGTTGATTGCGTGCAACGCGCCCATACAGCCTGTGACTTCGGTGGCGTGCAGGTTGCCATCGAGCCAGTAGGCCGGTTTCTGATCGTCGGAGCCGGTCGCGCTGTTGGTGATAATCATACACCAGATGTCGCGTCCTTCGTAGCTCTTGCCGATCGATTCAAGGCGAGCGAGGGTCGGGTACTCCTCTACAAAGCCTTTGAGTGCATCGGTTAGTTCAGCGTAACGGTAGTATCGAGAGAAGTCAATGGTGGGCATGCTCAATTACACCTCAATTTTTTGCCATTTTCCGGACTTAAAGCGCCATGCAGCTAGTATACCCTGAATTGTGAAATCCAAACTCATCGCAAACCAGATTCCTGGTAGACCGTAGCCCAACCATCCCACCATGAGCATAGTGACGGGTAGACGCACGCCCCACGTGCTGATCAGCTTGATGTAGAGCGGCCAACGGGTATCGCCAGCGCCGCGCAGTGCGCCTGAAAAGATCATATTGAGGGCGAAGGCCAACTGAATAATGCCCGCCACTTGGAGCGGGAAGTGCCCAGCGGCCACCACATTCATATCGAGCGTGAAGAGCCGCAAGAACCATCCCGGGAAGCTGACCAAGATCGCTCCTAGAACGATCATAATGACGCCACACTGCAAAAGCGCCTCTTCGGTGCTTTTTCGAGCATCTTCGGGGCGTTTAGCCCCCAACGATTGCCCCACCAAGGTGGTGACAGCCGTCGCATAGCCCATACCCGCCAAAAACGAGACCGATTGGATCGAAAAGGCCACATTGTGAGCGGCGTAGGCGGTGGTGCCTAGGTTGATCACAAATCGGGCGAAGATGATCATTGCGCCTTGAAAGACAAACTGCTCAATGGCAGCTGGAATGCCGATATTCATAATGCGCTTGATCATGCCGAAGTCGGCTTTCAGGCGGGGGTTAAGCTTTAAGCCAGCCATACCGCGCAGCAGCAGGATAATGATGACGATTCCGCCCAAAATACGGCCTGTGCTTGCGCCGATCGCTGCACCAACGATACCCATGGCTGGCAGGCCGAAACGCCCGTTGATCAGCAGCCAACAGATCAGAATATTGACCAAGTTGACGCCTAACATAATCCAGAGCGGGGTGCGCGTATCGCCAGCGCCACGTAAACAGGCTGTGCCGACGAACAGCAGCATCGCAGGGGCGAACGAGATCGAAGCGATATGCAAGAAGTCTACGCCGAGTTGGAGCAACTCTGGCGGGATATCAAGCAAGCGCAAAAATGGTCTTGCGAAGATCAAACCGCCGACCATAGAGAGCAATCCGAACACGATACCCAGCACGATCGACTGTTGCACAACTTGGTTCGCTTGCTCTCGATCACCTCCGCCGAAAGCGCGCGCGATCAGGGCCGTGCTGCCGATCGCCACCGACATAAAGATCGTCGAAACCAAGAAGATCATCTGGTTTGCAAGGCCAGTGACCGAGATCGCTTCTGCGCTGCCATAACCCAACAATTTGGCCGTCTCCATGCTGAGGTGGCCAACCAAATAAACATCTGCGAGACCCACAGCGGTGTTGAGAAGCTGTTCTCCGACTGCGGGCATCGCCAGTGAAAAGACGCGACGGCGTATTGTAGTCGTCGACGTTGCAAGTGCGTCCGTCGTTGCCATAAACCTTCTTTCCTTAACGTTGATTTCGCAGAGCAGTATAACACTTGACTGATCATCTATTGCTGGGGCAAGCGCTGTATTCTGCTTGTGAAAAAGATATACAACTCTTTCTGATGCGTAAAAGTGTTTTTATGCTCTGCAAAATAGTGCAAAAAGTGACAATTTTTGCGCAAAATCGGCCTATCGGAGGCAGGCTGCAAGCGCCCAGCTCGTGATCCCAAATCCATTTAAAGACTTGTGTTCTGGTCGCGCAGGAAGAACGAAACAGGGAAAAGAACGAGTTCCGCTCTGCCGAGGGCCAAATAAAGCCAAGTCTGCACGCTTGCTTGGCTTTTCAGAGGGCGCTTGGACGCAGGAAGGCGAGAAGCCGAATGCTTGGAAAGGATGTTGATAGCCGAAGGCGGACGCGCTAGAAGCCGAATGGAAGGTTAGGATCTCTCCGCCAAGCTGATTGAAGTGAACGAGTGGATTTGATAAAAGGCGTTTGAGGAGAAACGGGCCTCGTTTTAAAGAGAGTTGCTCAATTTCATGGTAATTTCTAACAGCCTATGTATAATAAGGTTCGAAGAATAGGCTTTATTAAAGGAGTCGACATGATAAAGGTTGGCATTTATGGTGCCTCTGGCTATATGGGCGGGGAGGCGCTTCGTGTATTGAACGAGCATCCTGAAGCAGAGATCGTTTGGGCGACCAGTCGCAGCACACAACCTCTCGAATCCTACCATCGCAACCTGATCGGTGCAGGCCTCAAACTGGTGCAGCCCGAGAATCTTGCTCCAGTCGATGTAGTTTTTTTCGCTACCCCAACTGGCTATGCCATGAGCCAAGCTCAAGAGCTGCTCGCTCAAGGCACCAAGCTGATCGACCTCGGTTCCGATTTCCGTCTGCGCGATCGCGCCGAATGGGAACGGCTCTATAAGCGCGAGCATGCCTGTTGGGATATCGCTCAAGAAGCGGTCTATGGAATCACCGAGCTGCATCGCGAAGAGATCGCCAAGGCGCGCGTGATTGCGAACCCAGGTTGTTACTCCTCTGCTGCCATTTTAGGCCTCGCTCCCTTGATCAAAGAGGGCTTGGTCGAGAGCGATAAGATCGTGGTCGATGGTCTTTCCGGCACGGCGGGCGTCGGTGCCGAGCTCGATGTTCCCAGCCACCACCCCGAGATCACGAACAACATCGTGCCCTACAACGTCGTCGATCATCGCCACACCTACGAGATGGAGCAGGAGCTGGGTGCGCTGACCAACGATCGCGTCTCGATCCACTTCACCTCGTCGTATGTGCCGATCTCGCGTGGTATTTTAGCGATCTGCCACTGCTTCCCCAAGCAGAATATCACCCGCACGACTTTGATCGAGCTCTATAACGAGTTTTACAAGAACGAGCAGTTCGTGAAGGTGTTCGACCTGCCCAAAGACCCCAACTCGAGCTGGAACTACGCACCCTATCCGTGGGTAGCTGCCGTCTCGGGCACCAACTACTGCCACATCGGCTTCGATGTCGACGAGAAGCGCGGGCGCGTGGTGGTCTTCAGCGTGCTCGATAGCGTCGGTAAGGGCGGCGCTCACGTTGGCGTGCAGAACATGAACCTGATGTTCGGTCTCGAGGAGTATCTCGGCCTGAACCGCTTCGGCTTGCATCCGTACTAAGCGCAAAGGGAGCCTGTATGTCTCGTCTCCAAGCTTGGCGTTACCTCGGCACCCGTCTGCTCTTCGAGCACCCGCACTGCCGGGTCTATGAAGACGATGTGGTGCTGCCTTCTGGCCTTCAGAGCGGCTGGCTTCGTATCGATGACGGCCGCGACTATGTCAAAGTGATCTGCATCGACCAGCAGGGCAAGATCTTGGTGGCGAGCCAATACAACCACCCGACGCGGCGGATACTGCACGAATTCCCGGGCGGTCAGCTTCACGCGGGCGAGAGCTTTGCCGATGCGGCCCGACGCGAGTTGCAAGAGGAGATGGGACTCTACGCTCACCAGTTGCAGGAGCTGGGCAGCTTCTTTCCCAACAACCGGCGCTCAAATATTCGCTGCGGGGTTTTTATCGCGCGTGACTTTGAAGAGCGCCCGACCGTGCTCGATGCCGAAGAGAACTTCGCTTTTGAATGGCTTAGCCCGAGCGAGATCGACCAGCATATCGCTAAAGGCGAGTTTGAAAACGGCGTGCTGCTAGCGATCTGGGCCATCTACCGCAGCCACTATCCCGCTTAGCAAGGTTTTAAACCTATACGAAAGAGAGGGCCATAAGCGCCCTCTCTTTTGATTCAATGATACGAAATCCGTTTGTATGGATCAGCATATGAGAGCGAATCCGCTCTTGAAGGGCCTCAATAGATTCTTCAAGTTGGGTGGCTGCGAGGGTTTCCTGCCAAAAAACTTGTTCTGAAGGCTGTTCTCCACAAGAAAATCTGCGCCAGGCCGGTTTGCTTGCTGCCATCAAGCTATCTAAATCATGCTCAGGATAAGTTCAGAAATAAGTGTTTGGATCAGTAGCCCATGGAGATCAAGCGTTAATACCCCGCCAAGGTCGAACATAATAATCTGGGGAGTGTGCATAGTTCACCTTCTTTAGCTTCAGAGGGGGGCTTTTGATAGAGCTACCACTACGTTTTCTTGCTATTTATATGTGCCGAAAGGCTGAAAAATGCTTGTTTGGGGCTAGGTAACAAAATGATAGGGCACACCTTCAAAGGCGTGCCCCGGAGTAAGAGGAAACGTTGCTTGTTAGCTTAGCGAGTATTTAGCGTCGTACAAGCGGTAAGTAGACCGAGAAAGAGCTTTGACTGCTTGGCGTCTGATCGCTCGCGAGGCTGATACGCACTTCGCCATTGATTTCGGCGCTGACCACGGCGGAGAACACATTGTCGATGCGGGCGCTGAAGATCCCATCGCCAGCGACAGCATCGCCGTTTTGGCCGTTATCGAACAGCTCGATGCTCTTGCTTGTGCCATCGCTGAGAACTAATTTGGCGCTCACCTTGCTGGCTTTGACACTTGCGCCGTTATTGCTGGCCTGTTGCATCAGCAGCATGCCCTTGCCTTGAGGTTCTTGTTCGATCCATGCACTGCTCTGCAAGCTAGGCTCGCCCAGCATCAGACCGTACAGAACCGTTGCAGCGGCTTGGCCCTGATTTTGGAGGCGCAGCTTCCATTCGCCCGTTTGAGGCGCATCGGCGAGCAACATCTGGTAGGGCTGTTGGGCCCGCTCGCTGCCAGCTGTAATTGTATCAATTGTTTTGCCTGTCGGATCAATCAAGCTGGCGCTCACACTTGATGGAGCGATCAGCATCACGCCCAGACCCTTGGCGGCCGAAACCTTGAGCGGCAGATCGACGCTGCCGTTTGCGCTCAGGTTGTGGCTGGCGACGCTGCTGAACTGCGCGTCGAAATCCTCGCCTTCGCTTTGACTGGTCGTCGCTTCTGTGCTGAGCTGCGCGGCCATCAGAGTCGGGTTTGTGCCTACGCCGAGCGCAAGACGGGGCAGCACCCACTCTTTAAAGATGCCCTGATCGGAGGTCATGGCGATGTGGTGCCGTGGGGTCAAGCCGACATCGCTGTAGATGTAATGGGCGCTGCTGACTGTCACTACCAGATCGCTGGGCACAATCTCGGGAATGAGTGAGACGCGGCAAGGAAATGGATACATATTGCCCGCGATCACCGAGAAGTGTACGCCGTTTTGTTGTCTGACTTGGCGGTTGAATTTGGCGACCACCGCCGGAGTAAGCTCGATCGGAGCATGTACATTGGGCGCCCCGGTCATCGAGTTGATGATGCTCAGGCCGATCGCGCAGCTCGAACCTTGATTGGGCGTGCCTAGCATCACCAAGTTGCGCGCCAGCGGCCGATCATCGACCGAAGGAGCGGTCTCCATCAACGAATTAATGTAGTGGCGCGAGATCAGTCCGCCCATCGAGTGAGCCACGATATCGATATGCCACGCCTGCTCTTTAGCCCGCACTTGTTCGATGAATTTGGAGAGCTCAAAGGAATTAGAGCTGATCTGATAGCTGGCCTCTTGGCTTACGGGATCGTTGCCCGTCTTCATGGTGTTGATGGGATAGGCGTTCCAATACTTGTTCACCGATTTAAGCATGGCTGGATAGCTGGCCCACGTACCAGCATTGCTGTTGAGCCCATGCACCAGCACGACGGGTTTGGGGCGTACGATAACCTCCTGCTCAACCTTATCGTAGATCTCGTTTGCTGGCCCGACCTCGACCCGAATCTTGCGCTCGGGATGGGCGCCTTGGGCGCGTCCTTTGTTCCAAGCCCAGCCTTGGGTGTCCCATTCGTAGACCACTTCGCCCGAGCTGGCGGGCGCGATGTTTACTGTTTTTGTGCCGTTGGGCAAGATTTCGCCGCTCTCGGCGTCGATAAAGCGCACCGGACCCGAAAAGTCCACAAAGGTGGGGTTATCGATCTTCGCGATGATGCGCACTTTATTGCCATCGACGGTGCCTTCGGCGGGCAGATCGACCCAGTTTTTGTTGGGCACCTGCTGCTGTTGGAACTTGAGCGTAGAGATCGCGAAGGGCTTGATCTCCCACGAAACATTGGCGTATCCGGCGATTTTGTGCCCGCGCAGATACTGAATGTTGCGGATGCTCATTGCGCCGTAGCTGTTGACCGAGAAACGATCCTCTTTGTTGTTGTTGAGTAGATCGGTCAGGATGGGAAGCTGGCCGGACCATTCGAGGCGCGGAGTGTAGATCGGGGCCGGGCTGCTGTTCGCGCCTTGGCTGTCGATCTGAATCGTGCGCTTGTAGCCTTCGAAATTGGCGACATCGATGTAGAGCGACAGCGGCGTGTCTTGTCCAAACACCGATTGGATGGCAGGCACGCTGCCCTTGATGATGAGGTTGTACTTACAGCTGTTTAGATCCAGCTCGAGTGTACCCACGCTCGTAACGCGACCTTCGCCTTTGGTTTTGCTCCAATAGCCGCCCGGGACAGAGCTCTCTTGATCGTCGATCTTGCCCTGCCCATCGATCCGCAGCACCTTCCATGTGATGGTGTTGCCTGAACGCTGAGGTGTGCCGAAGGTCACTTGGGCGTTCGCCTCGAGATGCGTGCTCATCGAGAGACCTTCGTAGCTATCGGACGCACTATAGAGGGAGCTATATGAGAGCTGCCACAATTCGATATTGGCGGCCCGTTCACAGACGCTCTGTTCTGGGCTAGCGGCAGCCAGTAGCGAGTTGAGAGATTGTTCAGATTGAAGCGAGCTGCTCTGCATCGCGCTGGTGTGGAGCGGAAGCATGCAGCCGAGCAAGCTTAATGCAACTATAAAACGAATCAGCTGTCGTAGAGGCCAGTTGATCACCCTGATGCTCTCCTGTTCTTCACGAAATCTCGTTCTTTCAAACACCGAATCTGCGGCAAGAGCGAGCTAGAGCGCAGGCAACGAGGTCTCCTGCTTAGCAGACCTTTTCTATTGGAGCATAGCAAGGGGGTGGCTGGGTACCGCTTTTGACCCAAAAAGTGGTACATTTCGTCTACGCTTGGTTGATGGACTATAGACTGGGAGAAAGAAAAATAATTGAGGAATACTCAAAGACGTTATAACTTGGTAAGAAACTATTCACGTATATTTATCAATCCAAAAACATGCTGTAAATCGGGATAATTTACTATTTTATTTAGATTAAGGGGTATACTATTCAAACGCCTAAGTATTTCATACCAGTTCTATACATATGCGATATACCACATCAATCGTTCAGCTTGTAGAACTACTTACTATTCGCCGTGAGACACTTACTCATTTACTTGAGCAGAGTACTCTCTTTGATCGCAATTTGGTGCCTCCTGAAATGGCACATAGTATCAAGACAATTCGGGATGAGATCGCCCAACTTAAACAAGAGCTGTCACGTCTTGGCGGAGATGTTGAGGACGCTCCAATCGATTATGAAGGTTATCTTGTTGTACCTCAGCCCCTCAAACTCCCGATCGACTATGTACCCGAACCTCTACCACTACCGCCGCGATCTTATATGCCTCTTAAACCAAATCCGCTTTTTGTTGGTCGAGAAGCAGAACTGAAACAAATAGCAAAGGCTTTGCAAGAGGGGACAACCAGTGTGATTGCAGCTGCTACTGGTATGGGAGGTATCGGTAAGACACAACTTGCCAGCGAATTCGTTCACCGTTATGGATATTTTTTTCTGGGTGGCGTATTTTGGCTCAGTTTTGCTGATGCTGATAGTGTAGAGGCTGAAATTGCTGCATGTGGTCAGTATTTGAATATTCCGAATTATAGGGAGATGAAGGTACCTGACCTTGTTGCACATGTACAACAGTGTTGGCAGGAACCTACGCCTCGTCTTTTAGTTTTTGATAACTGTGAGGATGAGGACTTACTTTTAAAATATCGGCCTTCTAGCGGTGGTAGTCGTGTACTTGTTACAAGCCGCCGTCAATGGTGGGATAGTAGCATTGGCCTGTACGAATTACGTCTTGACGAATTACCACGAGAGCAAAGTGTTGGACTATTGCGTAAGTTCCGCCCTGACTTATCGAGCGATGATCCTGATTTGAATATGCTTGCCGCAACATTGGGGGATTTACCTTTAGCTTTGCACGTTGCAGGAAGCTACCTTAAACGCTATGAAGTATCAGTTAGTCCAGCTCAATATTTACAAAAATTACGGAGTGCTCCACTCCAAGAGTTTGCATTGCGTGGTTTAAAAAAGGCTCCGACTGGCCATGAGCTTGACTTAATATTGACCTTGGCCGCAAGCTACGAACGTTTAGAGTCAAATGATCCTACTAACCTCTTAGCGAAGGAGATACTCGCACATATTGCCCACTTTGCTTTTGGTGAGCCGATCCTTCGACGCTTTATTTTTCAAGCGGTTGAAAAGTTATTACCAGAAGAAGAACCTGACCTCTTTTTTGAAGATGCGCTTATTCGTTTGGCTGAACTAGGTTTGTTAGAGCGCGAAAGTAAAGATACGATTAGGCTTCATCGCTTGATTGCTGCTTTTGTTTTGAAGCATAATAACGTTCTCAGTGCTCAAAAAACTGTTGAACAGATTTTGATCGATGAAGCTAACCATTTATTACATACGGGTTACCCTATTCAATTGCAGTCGATTTCAACCCATCTTCGTCATGCACAACAGCAGGCCGATGAGCGATCAGATCTGCTTGCGGCCGATTTGGCACATGCGCTGGGAAGTACTGAACATAGACTAATCAATTATGCTACAGCAAGACCGTTATTCAAGCGAGCATTAGAGCTTTATGAACAACTGTTAGGTACTGAGCATGAGCATGCGGTAACATGCTTGGCTAATTTGGCAGACCTACTTAGAGATCAAAGTGAGTATCAAGAGGCGCAAAGGCTTTTTGAAACAGTCCTTCCTGTTTATGAGCGACTGCTTGGCCCTAAGCACCTTACTGTGGCGAATAGCCTGATGAATCTAGCTTTTCTTATTAAGGACCAAGGAGCTTATCCTCATGCTCAATCTCTGCTGGAGCGAGCCTTGGCAATCTATGAACAAGTGCTAGGACCTAGACATCGTACTGTTGCTAATTGTCTTACACAGTTAGCGTTTTTGATCAAAGATCAAGGAGATTATGAAGGAGCAAGACCATTGTTTGAGCGAGCGCTTGCAATTAATGAAGAGATTCTTGGTCCTAACCACTTTACTACTACAATGAGCCTGAGTAATTTGGCATTTTTGATTAAAGATCAGGGGGATTATGAGGGAGCGAGACCATTGTTTGAGCGGGCGCTTGCAATTAATGAACAAACGCTTGGCCCTCACCATCCCCAGACGGCAACTAGCCTTACCAGTCTAGCATTTTTGATTAAAGATCAGGGGGATTATGAGGGAGCGAGGCCATTGTTTGAGCGGGCGCTTGCAATTAATGAACAAACGCTTGGTCCTCACCATCCCCAGACAGTAACAAGCCTCAATAGCTTGGCGTTTTTGATCAAAGATCAAGGGGATTATGAAGGAGCGAGGCCCTTATTTGAACGAGCTCTCACAATTAGCGAAGAGGCATTTGGCCCCTATCATCCCCAGACGGCAACTAACCTTACCAGTTTGGCATTTTTGATCAAAGATCAAGGGGATTACGAGGGAGCAAGGCCATTGTTTGAGCGGGCGCTTGCGATACACGAGCGGGTCTTTGGTTCCTACCATCCTCATACAGCGACGAGTCTTACAAGTTTAGCTTTTCTGCTTAAGCGACAAAGGGATTATGAGGCAGCGCAACCACTTTTTCAACGCGCTTTAGATATTAGGAAACGAGCCCTTGGGGATAAGCATCCTCATACGGCGCAAAGTCTAAGTAATCTTGCGGTTTTGTTGATGGACCGTGGGAACTATCAGCCTGCTAAGCTATTGTTTGAACGCGCTCTCAGTATTGGGGAAGAGGTGCTTGGCCCAACACATCTTGATACTGCAATATGGTTAAATAATTTAGCAAGATTACTGAGACGTTTGGGAGAATATTCGAGAGCACGGCTACTTTTTGAACGAACTATTGCTATAAGAGAGGAACGGCTGGGTGTAAATCATCCGTACACAGCTATTGCTCTGACTAACTTTGCCTTACTTTTCGAAGATATGGGGGATCATCAAAATGCACATGCTTTAGTCGATCGGGCCTATACTATCTATCTCCAAGCCTTTAGCGACCCAAAAAAGAGCGTTGTTACAAAGGTTAGTGATCTTATTAACTTGCTTGATCAACAAGGTGATTATCAAGCTGCCAGACTTTTGTATCAATTTGGGGATACGCTTAGTGGACAGAGGAAGTGCTTCCAAAGTTCTACTAGCCCTCTTATGAAATTACTCCAACAAAAGCTTCGAGACTATCTCGATACCCGAATTGCTCGCCAAATAACCAACAAATCCTCTTAACTAGGTACATTGTTAGGCCTAGTGGGAGCTGAAGCTGTTAACGCTTCAGCTTTTTTTATCACAAGTTTTGAATGGTTTTCCCTCTACTGATCGATCGAGTCAGCGCGCTATGGGCTACAATAGGGCGATGATCTAGATAGGAGGTTAGCTCATGGCAGAATCATCAAAAGATCTTAAACCAGAATCGTGGGTAGTAGCGGCGGGTCGCTCTGCGGAGCCGGGCTCGCCGTTAAATGTCCCGCTCGTTCCGGCCTCGAATTTCATTATTGGCAGCGGGCGAGAGTATTCGCGCGACGACGGCACGCCGACTTGGGAGGCGCTTGAAGAGCTGGTCGGCGGCCTCGAAGGGGGCAAATCGGTCGCCTTCGCTTCGGGCATGGCGGCCATTGCGGCCATCTTCGACCAGCTCAAGGCTGGAGCTGTGGTGGTGTTGCCCGACGACTGCTACCAAGGTGTGGCTGGCTTGGCGATGGCGGGCGCCGAGAAGGGACGCTGGACGCTACGCAGGGTGGCGGTCGACGATACCGCCACGTGGATCAGCGCTTGCGCCGAGGCCGATCTGATCTGGCTGGAATCGCCCTCGAACCCGCTGCTGACCGTGGCCGACTTAGAGGCGATCTGTGCGGCGCCGCGCAAGCCAGGCGCGATTGTGGCGGTCGACAACACCTTTGCGACACCCTTTAACCAGCAGCCGCTTAACTTTGGGGCGACCGTTTCTCTTCAATCGGCGACTAAGTTTATTGGCGGCCACTCCGACCTCTTGGCGGGCGTCGCTACCACCAAAGATGAAGCGCTCTGGCGTGCCCTGCGCAAAACCCGCGAGCTGACCGGCGCGACCCCTGGCACGCTGGAAGCCTTCTTGGCTGTGCGCGGCGCACGAACGCTGGCGCTGCGTTTACAGCAAGCCCAGCGCACGGCTATGATCTTGGCCGAACGTCTGGCCGCTCACCCGAAAGTGGCGCTTGTGCGTTACCCGGGCCTGCCTACGCACCCGACCCACGCGGTCGCCAAGCGTGTGCTGAAAGGATTCGGCACGATCATCTCCTTCGATCTGGTGGGCGATGCCGCCTTTGCCGATAGGGTCTGCCGCAACGTCAAGCTGATACGCCACGCCACCAGTCTGGGAGCGGTCGAATCGACCATGGAGCGTCGAGCCGCCATTCCGGGCCAAGAGCATCTGCCGCCCACTCTGCTGCGTATCAGCGTTGGCATCGAGGATGCCGATGACCTCTGGGCCGACCTCGAAGCGGCCATCGCAGCCGCAGCCTAGGCCTCAACGATTCTCTCGAAGCCTACAAAAACGTCGGTGCCAAAGGGCGCATCGGCGTTTTTTGATGTGTCACAGCTTTTGCTCAAAGAGTGAGCAGAGGCGCAGGCTGCATCGTTGGAAGGCGATGAAAGGCAGCGTGCAGCTCGTAGATCGCCGCGCAGGCAGCGCAACGGCTGCTGTTTGTGCTGGATAGGATGTTGGTAGCCGTAGGCGGACGCGCCAAGGACCGTATGGAAGCTAGAGGCTTGGACGCCAATAGGATAGCATGCTTCGCATCATATATTTTGTTAGCTATTGAGAAATCTTAGGGCTTTTCTGTCTGCTTTTCCTCAGCTTGTACGCAAGCCTAGCTTAATGTGAAATGGAGTGTTTTGTAAGAAATAGAGGCTTCTGTATTGCAAAATAAAACTTGGTACGCTCCTTGCTATTTATTAACTGAGTTATATTCAAAGAATGATTATTTGATGAACGTCGTTGTTCGAACATTAGTGTAAATAACAACACCACTCCACCTCATCCTGCTTACAATCCTCCTCTTATTTCCTGTTGTTATATTCGACGCTGGCAGCACGTCGACCGCTTACTTATGCCTTTTGACGCGGCCTGCTGGAACCTAACGTCCCTGAAAGGACTTAAATCATGACAACAGTTTTTGGACTCTTTACAAATTTTGAGCAGGCTCAGGCCGCAATCCATGATCTGCTTCGGGTGGGCATAGATCGCTCTGCTATCGGCTTATTAAGCTCTGAACGGCCTAGCGAACATCTGAAAGAGCGTGAGCTCTATGGCGAGCAAGCCATTGATGAGCAAGGCGCACCATTGCAAGCAGGGGTGCTAAACAGCTTGATGGGACCGCGTGTTGTCGTTGTGCCCGAGATCGGCTCGTTTTTGGTGGCGGGGCCGCTCGCCTCGGCGCTGGCCAATAGCAACACTGAGGTCGCGCGAGAACGCATCGCAGCGAGCTTGAGCGGCTTCGATCTTTCGCACGATGAAGCGCACTCATATGGTGTGGGTGTGATGCGCGGTCATACGCTGCTAAGCGTTCGGATCGCAGAGCACGAACGTGACTCGGTGCTTCGACTGCTCGAACAGGCCGGCGCGCTCGATCTGCAACAAATAGTCGGCGAACAACAAGGCGATGCTGACCCTGGCAAAGCTTGGAAGGAGAGCCGCAAGATCGGCACGGTCGGCGGAACGTTGGCTGGAGCGGCGACAGGCGCTGCGGTGGGCAGTTTGGGCGGCCCGATCGGCTCGCTGATCGGCGGAGTCGCTGGGGCCATCTCGGGGGCGGCGGTCGGTGCTGCGGGCGATACGCTCGGCGAGACTGTGATGGAGCAGGAAGAGGGCACTATGGGCGGTATGGATACCCGCGACCTTCAATCCGATCGCCAAAAGCCCGCTACTTCCGAGACAGGTAGCGCAGAAGAGCCGCTCTACAACAGCGAAGAAGAGCTACATGATCAGAGTTTTTACGAGCAGAGCAGCCACGGCTATCGCGTAGAAGACGAGCGTTCTTGGGCCTTACACGAGGCCGAATATCGCGACGATTTCGAGCAGAAGTATCGAGAAGATGGCTTGGATTGGGATCAATACGCCATCGCCTATCGCTACGGTCATATGCTCGCTTCGCTTCCGCGCTATCAGCAGGGCAGTTGGGAAGAGCTGGAGCCAGACATGCAACAGCGCTGGGACGAGAGCATTTCGGGCGCGTGGGAGAGCGTGCGCGATGCTGTGCGCTTCGCTTGGGAACGCGCCAAACAGATGCCTCGATCGTAATCTCGCATTGAAGAGAGTGTTGCAAAGGGGATCTTGTAACTATGCGAATCGTTTATCTACGTTTTCACGATAGCGACCATACGAAATCGTACGCTATTCACGTCCCTGATCAGCAAAGTCTCAATAGAGTGATCGCTTGTGCAGAGCACCACGGACTTTCGGTAAGCGAAAAGTTGGTGGGCTTCGCCGCCTTTATCGGCAGCGATGATCCCAATCTAAAGCCCTTGTTGGGTTCCGATTGCCTTTCGTTTCTCTACGAAGAATGGATCGGCCATTGGAAGCGTATTCATTCTAGCAATCGCTAGCTCAACCCAACGACCTTTTGTTGCAAGCTCTTAGATCTTTCGGGAACACGCCTCAGCTGGGGCGTGTTCTCTCTCGCTGCTAGCAATTCTGCTTCAAGAGTTTACGCCTCAGGCGGCTAGGTTCCCCGCTCCCATACAGTCCTTGGCGCGTCCGCCTACGGCTACCAACATCCCGCCCAACAAATAGGGCTGCTAGCTGTGCCCCGAGGTTGTCCGAAAACCCAGCGGTACCTGTGCTATACCAAATCCGTTTAAAGGCTTTCGCTCGTGTAACGCAGAAAACAAAACCGAAGAAAGGGTTGTGTGAAATTTCGCATAACAAAAAGAGACACGTTCCACTCTGCCGAAGGCCAAATAGAGTGTAATCAATCGGATTGGGCATCGTTTGAAAGGGAGTGTTTATGGGATCGCAAGAACGGCTGGCAAGCCTTGAAATCACTCAAGACCTTGCCTTTCAAGAGCGCGAAAGCCTTGTGCAACGGGTCGCTTGGTGTGGAATGGCGCTGTTTTTGCTGGCTGCCCTACTCGGCCTGTTCGGCTCGGGCCTGTTTAGCACAGCCACGCTGGGTAGCCCTGACTCGTTGACTCTGCGCTACGATCGCTTCGGACGCTTCGAGCGCCCCATGGCTCTGCATATCGAGATCGCCCCGCGTTATGCTCAAGCTGGTGAAGTAGAACTGCATCTCAATCGCGACTATCAGCAAAAGGTATCGCTTCAATCGATCAGCCCCGAGCCGCTGTACGTCGAAGCAACTGACGAGCAGCTGATCTACCGTTTTGCGCATTCCAATCTTCAACAAAGCCTACCCGTTGTTTTCTACATTGTGCCCGAAGCGATCGGCAGCTACCACGGCCACATCGGTGTAGGCGACGATGAACAACTCGATTTCAGCCAGTTTATCTATCCCTAGGAGCATACTATTATGGATGCTGTCTTTCGGGCTAGCATTATGTATCTCTTTCTGCTGATCATCTTCCGCATCACGGGCAAGCGCACCTTGGGCCAAAGCACAACCTTCGACTTTGTCTTGCTGCTGATTATCGGCGAAGCGACTCAACAAGCCCTGCTGGGTAACGACTTTTCGCTCACCAATGCCGTGATCGTGATCACCACCCTTGTGCTGATCGATGTTGGTATCGCTTTCTGGAAGCAGCGCTCGCAAACTATGGATAAGTTGCTCGATGGCATGCCCTTGGTGATCGTCGATAACGGCGAGCCCCTAAAAGAGCGTATGGACAGGGTGCGAATCGACGAAGAAGATATTTTAAGCGCCGCGCGCCGAACCCAAGGCCTCGAACGGATGGAGCAGATCAAGTACGCAGTGCTTGAGCGCAGCGGCGATATCTCGATTATCCCCACCGAGCGTTAATCTGCTTCAGGCTTTAACAAATAATCCCTGTCCGAGAAGCTGTAAGAGCTTGCAGACAGGGACTTTATAGTGTTTTAGAACGCTTCCGGCTTAGTCGTTGTTATTGGGAAGTGAGTTGGCCAGCGTTACACGGATATGCGTACATAATGGGCAGGTGCAGTGCGCTAGATCCAGCGCGCCCTCGTGGAGCTCGTCGGCTAGCTCGGGGTGCTGTTTTGCAAATGCGGCGCGCACTCGTTCGTTTCGGCTCTGCTGTTCAAATATCTGGCGGGTTAAAGTATTTAGCATTGAATAACTCTCCCAAACAATTTGAGTAGATTGACTATGATGACGAAATGATTTAAAGACCTGTACCTCACCTAATAGCAGGCTATATGCCGCCAGCTTTCTACACTTCCCAAGAGAGGATAGATTTGTGATGAATCTACGATTGAGTTGACATAATTATTCGTCGCTTATTGATCTGGCTAGGGGCCAGCCTTTGAGACGCGACCTATTTGAGAAGGACAGCTAAACATGTACATTCGGATACTGGTAGCTTGTACTGTGGCGAAATAAACCTCCGATCTGCTATAGCTTACTTGGACTAAATATGTGGATACTGAGCTTAGGCAAGCAGTGAGAGCTAGCGATTCCTAGTCCCTCTCTATGAAATAAATGCCAAAATTCGCCCATTTTGCGCATTGTTTTGAATGAAAGTGCACCGATTAGGGCTGTTGCCGCGCTAAGCCTAAAAAAGGTCGTAGCCTGAGCTTGTCGAAGGCTACGGCCTTTTTCATCTGGTGAAAGGGTAGTATTTGGAGATGTTGATGCTGCTCATGGATCGCTTGCTTTTCGCCTGATAAGACAAAAAGCGAAAACATAAGTGGTACTCTCGGCTTGTGACCTAACGCCATACGAAGTTGGCAAGTTCATCTATACTTCTATAACCGACTTGAAATATGAGATAGTGTAATAGTTATGTGCTATTCTAAAAAACTTGTCATTGTCTCTTATCATTTAACAAGGACATATAACAGCACGCTGTATATGCAGGGAAGCATCAAAATGAGCACTTCACTTGGGCGATTTGGACTTGTCGTTTCACTCTTGTTGATCCTAATCGGTTTACTTCCTGCCACAACACCTGTGCGGGCGGCTCCAAACCTGCGTGTACAAGTGAATCAGCGTGGTGATTTTATTTTGATAGGTAATACGTTTGGTTTTGAATGTGCAGCTGGTGTACCTGCGCCAGTGGTTGGCACAGTCGGCAACTGTGGCACTAATACAACTGATTCTGCGCCTGATATCTATTGGCGCTCTGATAGCCCTATTGCAGGGCAAGCGGAGGCAAATACAACTATTAGCGCTGCCCAAGCGCGTAGTACAGCTATGCTTACTATTCCCGCTGGAGCTACGGTGACGCATGCCTACCTCTATTGGTCTGCTACACTAAATAGCGCTGGTGTTGATACCCAGGCGACATTGGATCGCCCAGGCAGCTCTGGTTTTAACGAGACAATTAGTGCAGACGAGACATTTACTGGACCTAATAACTCCTATAAATCGGTAGCTGATATTACCTCGATAGTGCAAACGAACGGTTCTGGTGCCTATCGCGTTAGCGATGTCGCGATCGCCGATTTAGTAAATATGAACAATAGCAATTTATTTGCTGGATGGTGGATGGTTGTGCTTTATCGTCTCGATAGTATGCCAATCAATCATATAACTATCTATGATGGGCATGATGGAATATCTTCTGTTTCGTCACAAAATATGACGGTTTCAGGATTTGTCATTCCGTCATCGTTTAGCAACGCCAAACTGGCTGTTGTTGCCATGGAGGGCGATGATTCAGGATTAGGCGATAGTTTGAGTTTTAATGGAACGCCGCTATCAGATGCTCAGAATCCAAGTGATAATTTCTTTAATGGAACGCGATCATTCATGGGTACAGCAGTTTCTGTAGCTGGGGATCTCCCTCAGTTGACAGGCGGCGCTGCGAGTCTGTCGGGCATCGACCTTGATGTTGTTGATGTTACTGGATTATTATCACCTGGTCAAACTTCGGCCTCGATAACTGCTTCAACCTTTGCCGACGTCTATTTCCTTTCAACTTTAGTAACCTCCTTCCCAACAGCCCAACCTGAAGTTAGTTTAAATACCAAAACGGTGACCGATCTCAATGGCGGCGCGCTCTCGCCCGGCGATACTTTGGAATACACCATTACGATTACGAATAGCGGATCTGATGCTGCTATCAATACAAGCCTTGTTGATCCATTGCCTGTAGGAATCACTTATCAGCCTGGCTCGCTTGAGATTGTAAGTGGGGCGAACGCTGGCGTAAAAACCGATGCAAGCGGCGATGATCAAGCCGAGTACGATGCGGCGAACCGTCGTATAGTGATGCGATTAGGAAACTCGGCAGATGCGACAACGGGCGGTACACTGGCAATTGGCACAACAACCAGCCTGCGCTTTCGGGCAACGCTTGATGCGGTTTGTGCTGGCCCGATCACTATTGCCAATCAAGCTAGTATTAGCACGATGGGTCAAATGGGCGCTCAAACATTTACAACCCTGACCAACGGAGATAGCTTTGGAGCGCCAACTACGATTGAACCTAACTTCCGCTGTGTCACAATTGGAGTCGATGGTGATGGTTCGGTGGCTAACTCAGTGGCAAACACGAATAGCTTGGTGGTAGCCGATGGTACAAACGTCACCTTGACCGCTACTGGGAATCTTGGTTCAAGTTTTGTGAGTTGGAGTGGCGCGGCGAGTGGAACCAGCAATCCACTTACAGTGCTAGTGGATGCAAACAAAAGTATTACTGCCTCTTTTGCCCTGAGTACCTACACGATTACGCCAAGTGCGGGGGCGAATGGCAGCATCAGCCCCAATAGCGTACAGAATGTCACCCATGGACAGAATCAGAGCTTTACGATCACGCCTGATGCTGGCTATCAAGTGGCAGATGTGCTGGTAGATGGTGTATCAGTAGGTGTGGTGAATAGCTATAGTTTCACAAATGTGGGCGCAAATCATACGATTAGTGCGCAGTTCGAGCCGATTACTTACACGATTACGCCGAGCGCGGGGATGAATGGCAGTATTAGCCCCAATAGCCTCCAGACAGTCAAGCATGGCGAATCTAAAACTTTTACGATCACGCCTGATGCTGGCTATCAAGTGGCAGATGTGCTGGTAGATGGAGTGTCAGTAGGTGCGCTGAATAGCTATAGCTTCACAAATGTAACGGCTAACCACAGCATAGAGGTAAGCTTTAGCAAAAATCCAGCTACAACCTATAATCTGTATCTACCATTTGTAAACATCTTACGGTGAGCTTACTGCTTCAAGCGAGATAGCACCTAGGCCATACATGAGCGTATGACCACCGGCATGTGCACACCAAAATGCTGCGCTAAGCCTAAAAAGGCCGTAGCCTGAGCTTGTCGAAGGCTACGGCCTTTTTCATTACTGAGCGAGTAGTTTATCTACAGATTTGAGAGGATGTTTTTTGCTTATGGTGAAGAGCTATTCTGGAAACCAGAATTCCAGAATAGCCTTTTTTAGCCACTAGATCTTTGGCAAAAATCGCCCAGTCCGTTGGATATAGTTTTGATATTCAGCGCCAAATCGTTGTACTAAGCGGGCCTCTTCAAGCGGGACACGCCAAAATAGAATTGCTAGTGGAATAAACATGCCAATGCCAAACGGCCAGAGTGTGGTAACCAGTGTGAGCGAGATCCAGAATAAGAGGCCGACGCTGTAGAGCGGATGGCGTACCCAGCGGTAGGGCCCGTGAGTCACAAGCTGGTGGTTCTGGCGCGTTGCATGGCTCGGCGAGATATTTTCCCCAATGCTTGTAAAGATCCAAATCGCCAAGGGAATGGAGAGGACACCTCCGGCGACACCGAGCCAGCGCAGCCAGTTTGGCAGATCGAGCTGTGCCCAAGCGACCCAAGCTGGGTTGATCAGGTAGGCCAGCAAGGGAAGAAAAACGATCAAACTAAACAAACGCAATACTACAACAAGTTGTAAACCGTTTTGACCGTCGAGCTTACCACCATTGCGGTTAGCACGGTGGCGAAATAGTGCACTTATGCCGACGATGAGACATAACAAAAGCAATGTTAAGCTACGGAAAACTATTTCACTATTCATCATATACCTCCTTACGTTTGTGTTTTTGGATCTTCGTTTACAGCCAGCATTCTTGTTCGATTTGAAACTATAACCAGATTTAGTATATCATCGAAATATATTTAGGCAAGACTAAAAATATGTTGTTGTATACCTTATTTCGATGACATTTTTGTAAGGGAAGGCTTTCCAATAGCTGGTGCGGTCTCTAACAGATGTGAAGGGCGCTTGTTTCAGATGAAGAAGGGCTATTGTAGAGCTAAATATCCCGAATCATCCTGTTGAGCACTGTATACCTGGAGGGATATGAACGCGGCTTGTAGCGCTGTGGGGCTGCCGATAGGCAGCCCGATACATCACTCTGTGGGTGGGCGGGACGGTGGTAGCCGTAGGCGGACGCGCCAAGAAGCGCATGGGAGGATAGGACTTAGCCGCCTGAGTCTTGAGCGCATCATGTCGATTTAGCTTATGCTTGAACACTGTGAGCTGATGAAAAACACAGCCTCCCCTAGCTTGCGGGAGGCTGTGTGATTGCTTGGGATGATGGGTCGTGTTGAGCTTGATTGTTTGGAAGGGCTAGCGCGCCGTTGTTATTTGGGCGGAAGGCTTTGGCTGTCTGAAGACTTCATCGCTATACCAAGGTGTTACGCTGGTATGGATCAAAAAGCCGCTTTGGCCGCTGATATTGCGTTGGCGCGATCGGATCATTGGGAAGTCTTGCGAGTCGCTCATACCGGTCAGATAGATGTAGCCGCCGCTATCGATCGTGAGGGCGCGTCCTTCGTCGTGACCGCCGCCGCCGATCAAGCTGCTATAGCGCACCGCTTGGCCATTGGCGCTCAGATAGGTGACGAAGAGATCGCTGCTGCCGCCGTAGTAGCGCTCGCGCAGGTGGGCAGGGTTGATCGTGAGATAGTCTTCGGAGCTGGTGCCGCCCGTCAGATAGATATTGCTGCCGCCGTCGATCAGCATATCGGCCACTTGATCGTGGCCCGATGCTCCCAGATAGGTGCTGAAGGCCAGTTGTTGTGAGCCAGTGCTGCTAAAGTCGATTTTGGTAATAAACAGATCGAGGCCGCTCGCATGCTCGGCCTGAAGCGCATCTTTTAGCGGAAAATCGCGCGAGCTGGTGTTGCCTGTCAGATAGGCCGAACCTTGGGCGTTGAGAGCGACCGCCACCGCTCCATCGTTGAGCGCGCCGCCCAGATAGCCGCTCGAGCGCAACGAGGCACTACCCGAGGCTTGGGGATCGATCAGAGTCAAGAAGGCATCGTTGCTGCCCGCTAGCTGATTTTGCAGCGCGTTATGGGTTGGGAAGTTGACTGAGTTGGTGTTGCCGACCAGAGCCACCAGCTTGTTGGGCCCAAGCGCTAAGTCAAAACTGCGTTCGTTGGCGCTGCCGCCCAGATAGCTGCTGTAGCGCAGGGCTGCTTGGCCTTGGCTGCGCGAGTCGACGACCACGAGGAAGGCGTCGAAGTCACCTCCGCCATGGGCCGCTTGGAAGCCGTTTTTGAAAGGAATCTCTCCCGTTGTGTAGCCCGCGATATAGAGCAGCCCATTTTCATCGAGCGCGATACTTTGCCCGCTCTGCTGGCCGCTACCGCCCAAATAAGAGCCATAGCGCAGGGTGCTTTCAACTGGTTCGACCAGCGCCATAAACGCATCGCCATCGCCTGCATAACTGCTATCGAAGCCCTTGGGCGTGGGGAAGTCGCGTGAGCTGCTGTCGCCAACTAGCGCAATTTGGCCGTGGCTCAGCACCAGATCGTGCAGATCGTCGTCGCCGCTACCGCCGATATAGCTGGTTTCGAGCAGTTGGTAGCTGGTATCGAAGTGGTAGAGCACCAGATCGCGGTCGCTGATTCGGCTGCCCAACAGAGTCGAGGCTTTGGGGAAGGGTGTCAGAATAGCCGACCCGCCAACGTAAATATGGCAGGCGCTATCGATAGCGATCGCGTTGCCGCTATCGAAGGTGGTATTGCCGAACAAGCCAGAATAGTAGATATCGGGGTCGATATAGAGTACACGCGAGCGGTCGTAGCTGCCGAGCTGAAAGGTGACGCTGCCATCGTCGTGCAGATCGAAGGCCACCTCGACTGGCTCCTGCTCTTGTTCGTCGTTGAGCTGCCAAGCGATCGGAGCGCTTTCAACCAAGAGGCGTAGATCATCTTGGCCGCTGTGTTTGGGCAGCGTGACCACCAGATCGCCGTTGCTATCGTCGATCGCCATGCCGACCGCGCCCGCATAGCGCCAATGGATCTGCTGCGGATCGGCGTTGGGTGTGATGATATAGGTGCTCTTCAGCAAGCCGTTGTAGCCGCTGTAGTACAGATCGATGCCGGGATAGAGCTGCTGATAGCTCAGATCGCCATAGGTTGGCAGATCGCTGATCCAAGCGCTGGGATTGTTGCCTTTGTAGTAGTTTACCAGCCCGATCAGCTTGTTGTCGGCTTTGATCGCTTGGGCGCCTTGGCTGCCGATAAATTGTAGCTGCAGCGATCCATCGTAGAGATTGTTAGGCCCAGCGAATGAGAAGACCACCTCGTTCGGCTTGAAAAAGAGCGTTTCGCCCTCGTTGCGCATCAGATATGCCACACCAGCTTCGTCCACTTGGCCTCGGTTAGGCTCGAAGGCCAGCGAATTGTAGGGGTAGAGCGGGCCTTCGGCGGGCGAGATGCTTGTGGCTTGGCTGCCGATGCTTTGGCTTACAAAGGGCAAGAACAGACGATGCGTGGAGCTAGGTTGTTCTGTTGGCTCATTGAGCTGTTCCTGAGCGGCCAAACAGCGCGGCCCAGCATCGAACTGGCTGTATTGATAGTCTTTGGTGGTGTAAAGCTTATCCGCAAAGAGCGAAGCCCTATAATTGTCACCGTTCCTTGCAATGTAGCCTATCGCAAAGTTCCTCAAGCTATACGGGCCGTTGCGCTCTTCATACATGACCCTGCGTAGATCGTAGCTGATCCGCAGTGGTGTTCCATTTTGGATATAGCTTTCCGCTGCACTCCAGCCGAGACCTGTGCCATCACTGGCTTGGAGCTGCGCGGAGGCGTAATAGATCCCCGGACGCAGCAGGTCGAAATAGAGCACAAGGTCAAGCTGGTCGTACAAGCCATCTCCGTCGGTATCGAACAGCTCTTCGCTGCCGCCCTTGTACCAAATCTGCGGGCCTTCGAAGTCCATGGCGCGGTAGGCTTGGGTGGTATAGACATCTCGTTTGCTGTCGAGCTGAAAGGACGAAGCGGTGATGTCTTGGAGCGAGACCGATGTGACTTTGTAACGACTATCTTTGCCATAGTCGCGTAAGTCCTCGCCATAAAAACGAATGCCTATCTTATGCTCTCCGACTTGCAGAGGCGCTTGGTTTAATTCGGTGCGATAACCCCCAAAACTGGTATGATCGCCCGCCTCAGACTTAATGGTCATTGACAGCTGGAAACGCCCTTCTTGACTAACCACAATCGTGCTGGTGATCAGCAAATAGTCGTACAGGCCATTGTCGTTTGTGTCCAGCCCGATATCCGCATCGATACTTGCGATATAAGCGCTGCGACTACCGATTGTGATCAAGTCACTGGTTTGGCGTTGAACCGCGCCGTAGCTCGCCTTCGCTTCAAAAGAGATTGTGCCGCGTATATTGGGTGCGATGCTTTGGCCTGTCGCGATTCCATCGTTGGCCACTGGATCGCCATGGCTTCCATCATCATAAAAGCTCACATTCGAGATGATAGTGGCGCTCTGCCTGATCACAAGGCTGAATTGCGCGCCCTTGATCGGCGTTCCCTTGTTCCTCAAGCTGGCATAAAAGGTCATTGTTTCGCCAGCCACAAACTGGGAAAGAGCACTATCGCTATTCACTTGGAAAGCGATATCGCTAACGACACTGCTGCGGAAAGTGACCGATCCATCGTTTGAGCCGATCACTTCGTACTGCCAAATACCTTCTTCAGGAGCACTTATTTCATAGGTGTAGGCGTAGATCGTGAGAGAAGAACTCCATGCGATTTCTTGAAGCGTATAGGTGATAGTAGCGCTATTGCTCGCATCGTCTTGGCTGATCTGACTGCCGCTCGGGGCCTCTAAGGTGATGCTGAGCGGCATTGTGCTAACAATCTGAAGACTCTGAAGCGGCGTGCTTTCAAGATCATTTGTCAATGTATAAGGCAGATCAGCGCTGATCTGAACGCTATGTTCAAGCGTAAGGTGGTACGTATTAAGCTGTTGGGCGCTTAGGCTCGCTTGGAGTGTTTGGCATATAGGCTGATCGGTCGGGCAGTCTAAGCGTGGATCGGCTAGGTCCTCGTCATCATCGAGCAGAGAAGTAGGCGTGCTCTGAGCTGTTTCAAGCATGGCTGGCTGAGCTGCCCATAGACGCTCAGCTGAAGCATTTGAAGTTTGCTGTGCTGGGCGCGCCCAGCTCTGTGAGCCAAAAAACGAGCAGAACAGCAAACAAATCAGCGTAACCGTAAGCCTTCTCTTGAACATAGCCTGCCCTTCCCTTGTATACGATTTTTGATGGTGTATAGGATTGTAAACGTTGGAAAGGCTAAATAGTTCACTCTATGAAGAAATTGTTAGAAAATCACATGTTAAAAAGGGTTAAACCTGCGTTTTTCGTTGATTCTAGTTCTTGGCATACTTGGAATTGTGGGGTATGGATCGACCTCACTGCGTGAGAAGTGGCTTAGGCATCAGTTTTCTCCCTAAAGAAAGCTTAGGGTGCGACCTCTGTTTAGTAAGAAGCTGCGGGACGGGTGAGTAGTTAGAGATAGTGTCTGATGATTGCGAAGTACACCCTACCAAGAAAGTGTACGGCTAACTTCTCAAAACGTGTGGCAAGAGAACGACATTTCTTGAGCCAGCTAATCGCGCTCAATCATATTTCGACCGCAGTAGCGTATGCGATCATAGCTGAGCAGCCGACTCCAGCAGGGCTTTTTGATTGGATAGCGTCTTGGAGGTATGACCGCTCAATGCTATGGGTGTGTAACCAGCGGCGGGTACGTTGGGCGTGGTAGCTTTATCGCCTCCTAGACATTGTGCTTTCCAGCGCGGAGGTCCTCGAGCACTTATAGGAAGCTTTTTAGAAAACTTCTAACTTGTTAATCGAGTCTCGACAGGCGAATATTCCAATGAATTTCAGCATCCAGCTCAGAGTAGGGTCTTATATTTTTATTGGAATTAGCTACTGCTATCTAGGGTATTTTATTTACAAATCCTGCGATCTCCTAGGCAAAATCACGCTACAATAATAAGAACCGATTCTTTTAACTCCAAGGGAGATCGTACTATGGCTACCATTCCTGAATCACATGTAGATCTGCTAAACGTCGATGTCGCTTCGCTTGCGACCCTCAGCCCGCAAGGCTATCCGCAAGTGACCGCGCTCTGGTTTCTATATGAAGATGGCGAGGTCAAAATCTCGCTCAACCGCGCCCGCCAGAAGACCAAAAACTTGGAGGCTCGCCCGGAGTGCACCTTCTTTGTGATCGATCCCAAGAACCCCTATCGCACTCTGGAGATCCGTGCTAAGGCCGAGATTCACCCCGATAACGACTACACTTTCGCCGATCGGGTCGGCAAGAAGTACGGCGGCGCTGATCTGCGCAAGATGGACAAGCCGGGCGAGACCCGCGTTATGGTGGTGCTCAAGCCGGTAAAGGTTAATGTGAACGGCTAAACAGTTGGGCTAGCGTCAAACCTTAAAAGCTGGCGCTAGCCCGTTTTTTTGCCTCAGAATTCGATCAAAGATCGCTTCCGCCGACGGCCAAGAACACAAAGTAATTAAAGAAATCGCTATTAGGCCCTTAGGCGAGCTGTCCGAAAGCCAGTTCTACCGCTTTAGGATCAGTCGCCAGTTGGGCCACTACCCAGCTGGCCCGCTCGCCTGGATAGATATCCTCTTGACCGCTGCGCAACGCCTCAAATGCCGCCTCGACCACCGCTGCGGGCGATAGCTTATCTCCTTCAACACCAGCCGCCATATCGGTATCCACATAGCCCGGCATCACACCGATCACCAAAGTACCTTGCTGGCGTAGTTCGGCGCGTACGCCTTGGGTGAGTGCAAAGGCCGCCGCCTTCGAAGCCGAGTACGAGCCAAAATTAGCGCTTGTCACGCGTGAGAGGATCGAGAGCACATTGACCACACTTCCGCCGCCATTATTCGCCAAAATCGGCGCGAAAGCCCGAATCATGCGCAAGGTTCCGAAATAGTTAACCTCCATCTCCTGCCGAGCTGCGTTGAGATCAGGGCTGCCTAACAAACGCGCGCCATAGGCCACACCCGCGTTATTGATCAGCAGATCGACATCGCACAGTTGGGCCGCCGCAGCCGCTACTGAGGTCTCGCTGCTGATGTCGAGCTGAATCGGCACGATGCGCTGATCGCTCTGCGCCAGTGCGGTTAGGCTCTCGGGCTTGCGCGCACCGGCATAGACTCGTGCTGCACCATTGGCTAGAAGGGCGCGCACAAAGGCCGCTCCGATGCCACGATTCGCGCCCGTCACCAATGCCACCGATCCGCTAACTGTTCGTTGTAAACTCATCGTTCCTCTCCTATGACTGAAAAGAGACCGTTTGGTCTCAAAATTGTGCAAAGAAAATGGTGGCTTAGCCACCACACCCGCTTCCTGTTAGGCCGCTACGTCTGTTTCGATAAAGCGCAAAACGTGCTCGTAGTTGTGCTGCATATAGCTGATGTCTTGATGAGCTCGGCTCAAAAGAATGCCGCCCTCAAGCGATGCAATGATCACCGCTGCTGTGCGCTGCGCTTCTAGATCGGCTTTGATACTTCCTTGGCTTATGCCGAGCTGAATCGCATCTTCAAGCAGCTGCTGCCAATGGCTGATGGCCGCTCGCGCACGCATGCGCAAAGCCGGATCGCCGTCGTCGTTCTCGATGATCGTATTCATCACGGGACAGCCACCACCTAGAGGCGGTTGAGTAACGATGCTATAGAAGCTCTTTGCAAAAGCTTGCAGCTTAGCCAGCCCGTTGGTCTCCTGAGCCATTGCTTGTTCCAAGGGGCTGGTATACTGGCTTTTGGCGTACTCGAATGCCTCTAGGGCGAGCTGCTCTTTATTTTCGAAATGGCGATAGATGCCGCCCTTTTGCAGGCCGGTGCACTCCATCACATCGCTGATCGACGAGCCGTGGAAGCCCTTTTTATTAAACAGCTCGGCTGCGCGTTGAATGATCTGTCTGCGCGTCTCTTGGCCTTTGCTCATCGTTTCCTCCAAAAGAGACCGTTCGGTCTCAAAAACAAGTATACTCTAAACCGCTCGAGACCGCAAGCCCCAATCTGGCTCGATCGCTTTAACACGTTGGCGGTCAGGTTTCTAGCCTCTATTCGGTTTCAACCGCGTCCGCCTACGGCTATCAACATCTCGCCCATCAAATGGGGCTTGTATCTGCTGCGAAGCGCGACCGCCCACACGTGAAGCGAATCGAATTTCCTAGCGCTTCCGGCAAGAGGGCTTTAACTGTTAACTCGTTTGGCAACAAAGCAGAGGAAAGCTTGTGAGCGACTTCGCTGCTCGAAATCGCTCACAACAAACAGAGACACGTTCAGAAAAAATTGGATCTGTTATTCATCTGTTGGTTTGCCCGGAATAACTTGATAGCTGAGCAAGACCGGCTCTAACTTTTGTGGATAGCCTTCAAGCTGGTAACCAAGGATATAGCCATTTAGGCGTTCTACGCTTAAGGGCCAGGGATCGAGCCAGATTGTGCCGCCCTCAACACGATAGCTGACGGCTACTTCTTCGGGGCTATGGTTGTGCGCAAAGATCTTGATCGAGCCTTTGGTAGTGGCCTCAAAACTGAAATCGAAGGCCACACTGTCGCATAAATTGGTGATGCGGTCGATCCGCCGAAACAGCTCGGGATCAAGCCCATGTTCTTGTATTTTAGTCTGAATCGCTTCTTCCATACGCGCGGCCATGGCTTGGCGCTCGGGGCTTTGGCTGTAGCTCGCCAAACGTTGCAAATGGCGCTTAGTTATCAGATCGGCGATCGGATCAGCCCACTCTTGCTCAAAGCCGCGCCAAGTCAGCGCCTGCCAAGCCTCCTCGCTGATCACGCCGATCGGCGATTGGTCGAGCTTTCCATAGGCGCGGTCGTGCAGGCCAATGCCCAACACAAACGATTCAAGTGGAACGGCTGGGCGCTCGAAATCGGCGTTGCCCCAGGCTAAAGCTAACGCGCCTGCTAGTCGCTGGTGTTCCGCTTGTGGAACAGCGATTGGGCGCACTTTTGAGATAAACATCAATATTCTCCAACTATCCAAGATTTTATGCTTGTATACTACACCGTTTTCATGGCTTAGAGTAGTGTATGTTTGTTCAATTGTATTTCCGTCTTTAGGCCCTTGTAAGGAGCGTAGTCAAGTGCCGCTCTGCAGAAGGCTAAAACGACATAAGCTCATTAGATGTGGTGTTGTAGATCTTGGGTGGCTTGTAAGTGGCGCGCTCAGGCTCCCTTCTCCCGCATTGCGGGAGAAGGGTCGGGGATGAGGGCAGCTAGCCCATCTGGTAGCCGGAGGCGGACGCGGTTGGAAATGAATGGGAGCTAGAAGCCTATCCGCCAAAGCGATAAATGTATCGAGAGGATGTGCGGTGTGTTTATCGTACAAATCTGTCCATGCACAAGAGGGCGGAAACAGCTTCCGCCCTCTTGTGTGTTGGCTAAGCTAGATTTAGCACTCGGAGTAGCCGCAGGAGTGGCACTTGCGGCAGCCTTCTTCGTTGATCATAGTTGCGTTCTGGCACTCGGGACAGATCTCGCCGTTGCTGGCGATGATCTCGGTTTGGCCAGCCAGAGCCTGGAAGGAGCTGAATGCAACCGGCTCGTGGCTTGCACCATTGCCATTGCTATAGCCGTTGCCATTGCTGTAGCTGCTGGCTTCGGGCTTGGCGCTGGTCTTGAAGACATAGTGCTCTTGCAAGAGCTTGCCGATCGCATCGGGCACCGAGTGGACTTTGTTGGGGCCGAAGCCTGCACTGCGGCTGCCGCCGATACCGCGCAGTTGGTTGGCGATCAGATCGACCGGAATACCGCTGCGCAGCGAGAGCGAGATCAAGCGACCGATCGCTTCGGTGAAGGCGTTAACATCGCTACCGGCTCGGCCGATCATCGCAAAGGCCTCGAAAGGCTCGCCCTCGTGCTCGGTTACGAACAGGCGCAGCTTGCCCAGCGGGGTGATAACCGGGAAGGAGTGGCTGGGCAGACCTTCGGCGGGCACAGGGCGCGGCGTGATCTTCTTAGAAGCAGCGGGCTGTGGCTCTGCGACAACCTCTTCCTTCTTCTCCTCTTTTTTCTCGTCTTTCTTGGCGGTTGCACCGGTCGAAAGCACTTGGTTCGAGCGCGAGCCGTCGCGGTAGACCGTGATGCCCTTGCAGCCTAGTTTGAAGGCCAACTCGTAGGCTTCGCGCACCTGATCGGGCGTTGCCTCAAAGCCGAAGTTGATCGTCTTGGAGATCGCACTATCGGTGTGCTCTTGGAAGGCGGCCTGCATAGCGATATGCCAGTGTGGCGGGATCTGGTTGGCGGTGCTAAAGATGCGCTGCACTCGCTCGGGTACCTCGGGATGCGCCACGCTGCCCGTGTCGGCGATGCGGTTCATCAGCTCTTCGCTGTACCAGCCCTCTTGCTTGGCCAGCGCCACAAAGTCGGCGTTGATGTCGAGCATGCGGGTGTCGGCTTGATAGCGCCAGAAGGCCACCGCAAAGAGCGGCTCGATACCCGACGAACAGCCTGCGATCATCGAGATGGTGCCGGTCGGGGCCACGGTGGTTACGTTACAGTTGCGTAGACGGCGCTCGGGGCGAATGCGGTTGCCTTGAGCATCGCGGGCGCAGGTCTCGTCGGGACCCCAGATGCTCTGCTCCCACTCGGGGAAGGTACCACGCTCGGCGGCGATCGCTTCCGATGCAACCTTGCTCTCTTCGTCGACAAAGGCCATTACCTTGCGGCCCAGATCGATCGCCTCTTGCGAATCGTAGGGAATGCCCATGCGAATCAGCATATCGGCCCAGCCCATCACGCCCAAACCGATACGGCGGATTCGCTGTGCCAGATCGGTGATCTGCGGGAGCGGATAGTGGTTGGCATCGATCACATTGTCGAGGAAGCGCGTGCTGAGATGCACAACCTCACGCAGGTGATCCCAATCGATCTTGCCCGGCTCCTTCACAAATGCGCCTAGGTTGATCGAGCCAAGGTTACAGACGTCGTAGGCCAGTAGAGGCTGCTCGCCACAGGGGTTTGTGGCTTCGTATTCACCCAAATGGGGAACAGGATTGTATTTGTTGGCGCGGTCGATAAAGAACAGGCCCGGCTCGCCGGTGTTCCAGGCGCACTGCACGATCAAGTCGAAGACCATCTTGGCCTTCAGACGCATGGGCTGGCGCGGCTCGACCAAGATTTCGCCAGTGAGCGGGTGCTTGAGGCCGCTGCGGCTGGCGATCTGCGGTTCGCCCGTGCGCGGGTTGAGCAGATCGTACTCTTCATCGTTCTCAAGCGCTTGCATAAAGGCGTCGGTGATGGCTACGCTGATATTGAAGTTGGTAACTTTGGTGAGATCTTGCTTGATCGTGATGAACTCTAAGATGTCGGGATGATCGACACGCAAGATGCCCATATTCGCACCACGACGAGTGCCGCCCTGCTTGATGGCCTCGGTCGAGTGGTCATAGACCTGCATAAAGCTAACTGGACCGGAAGCCACGCCCATAGTTGAGCGGACAACGTCGTTGCGAGGACGCAGACGTGAGAAGGCGAAGCCAGTGCCACCACCCGATTGATGGATAAGGGCCTGGTGTTTGAGCGTTTCGTAGATGCTGCTGAGGTCATCGTCGATTGGCAGCACAAAACAGGCGCTCAGCTGACCCAAAGGTCGCCCTGCGTTCATCAGGGTCGGACTATTTGGCTCAAACAGACCTTGAGTCATCAAATGGTAAAACTGATCCGAACGGGCCGCGACCTGAGCGTCGCTCGCTCCGTACCGCTTATCTACACTGGCGATTGTATCGGCGACGCGGCGAAACATGGTTTCCGGCGTTTCAATAACATTGCCCTGATCGTCCTTGATAAGGTAACGTTTGTAGAGAATAGTACGAGCGATCTCGGTCAGTGCGGCAGGCGCTTCGGTTGGTGAACTGGTCATGGGTTTCCTTCCTCATTCAGCGAGGTTTTCACTATAGAAAAAGAGTGAGCCGAGCGGGCTTTCAATGCAATGGCGCAAAAAAAGGCCCTGCAGGGCTACAACAGGGTGATTATGTAAAGAGTTTTATCGAATTGGAATGGGAGTGTTACGAATCGAAAGAACCAAATAGGTGCTATATTTCGTGGATATTATGTTGAGAACGTACTAAATACAGTACGTTTAGTCTATCACAGAACCGTGGTAGTGTCAAGACGATTAGTAATAACGATTTACAATAGTTTGTTATACAAATACTTAGATTGGCATAGAAAAAGTTTGAGGAGGCTCGTGTATCGGGGGCTTTCAACACACGAGCACTAGCATAACCTAAAACCCCGCAAATTCAAGTGCTGAGTCTCGGTTTAATCAGACCAGAAATATATGGTTTTTAGTCGAAAGATCTATAAAATCAATCAGTCGAGGTTAGTCTCCAACAAGCTCGTCGTGGGCAGCTAGAAGGGTTGCGATTCGGGCCGGATCGAGCTGCTTTGACTGCAAGTAGAGTTCGAGGGCTCGGCGTGGGGTTAGGCCTCCCATCAGCTCTTGTTCGACGCTGCTATAGCGTCCCCGTTCTTCGCGCGCTACTTCGATGCTGACGCTTGCGACCAAGAAAGCCCCTGCTTCTTCGAGCTGGCTGCGGATCTGCTCTTCCGATAAGATCGCGCTCTGTTCGCGCGTCGCTTGGATTACGACACGAACGACCGCTTCCTGAAGATCGTGGCGCTCAATAGCGGTTTCGATTCGCGCCACAGGGTTGGGTTGGTTGCGAACATCGACCTCAATAGAGATAAACGGGCGAGCTGGCAGTTTATGGAAGCTCCAGCGCGTATTGCCGCGCTCGAGTTCGACGATCACACAGCCTTTGTCGTCTTTGGCTTCACCGAAGTCGATTCGTTCGATGCTGCCAGGGTAGACGATCGGCGGGTGTTCGCCAAGCGATTGGTGTTTGTGGATATGCCCCAAGGCGACGTAGTCGATGCCTGCTTGGGCCACGATGCTGCGGGCCAGCACCATATCTTGGCCCAGCGTGATGCTGCGCTCTGCACCCAAAACCGCGCCGTCGATCGATCCGTGGAAGGCTAGCACAGCAGGTACATTGGGATCGAGCTCGGCGGCCGATTGCTCGATGAAACGATCCACCCGCTTGCGCAGTTCGGATTCGATCTCGTTGAGCGAAGCCTGTTTCAGCTCCTCCTTCGTTAGCAGACTTTGGCGCGAGATCCAAGGCAGGGCGATGATCTGAACCTCGCCTTTGCGGGTCTCGATCCAATGCAGCTTGGGGCGGTCGGCGATGGTGACGCCTTCGATATCGAGGGTTGCGAAGATCTCGACGGCGTGAGCACGCCCGAGGGCCGGCGAAATATCGTGGTTGCCGGTGATGATAAAGACTGGAATACCCGCCGCACAGATCCGACGGATGCGCTTGGCGAATTCGCGCTGATGGGTTGGGTTGGGCGTGCGATTTTTATAGATATCGCCAGCGATCAAGACCAAGTCTACCTCTTCGCGCATGCCGATCTCGATGGCCTCGTCGAAGCAGCGCAGATAGTCGAGCAGACGCGAGTGCAGACCCGTGGCGGGGTCGATCTTGCCATAATTTTCCATGCCGATATGCAAGTCGGCTAGGTGCAATATTTTTATCATGATTTCAGTCTTTATTCCGATGTTATGCTTCGCTTAGTACTCTATACTCGTAGTTGGAAGTGGTTATACGGAACGGGATCCAGTATGTCTATTCGCAACACGCTTCATCAACATCTTGCTTGCATTCGTGCTTGTTTTATCGCACCCTGCAGCCAAGAACAAACACTCTGCTATTTCGATGCCAAACAGCATGCCGCCAAGCTGGCTAAGCTCTCTGATGCAGAACTACGCAAATATACCGCAACATTGCTGACATTTTATGGCCGCCCTCAGCGCGATAGATAAGCGCCTCTTACTCATCGAGCATAGCGATTTCGATATCTGCTACCGATTCGACGATATAGGTTGGACGGTAGGGGTAGCGTTCGACATCCTCGCGACGAGTGACACCGCTCAGAACCAGAATCGTTTCAAGGCCGCTCTCCGTCCCCCCAATAATATCAGTATCCATACGATCCCCCACCATAATCGATTCTTCCGAATGCGCGTTGATCGAGCGTAAGGCTGTGCGCATCATTAACGGATTCGGCTTGCCGATGAAGTAGGGTGCGACACCGGTTGCGGCCTGGATCAAGGCGGCCACTGCGCCGGTCGCAGGCGCAAGCCCTGCTTCGGTAGGGCCGGAGACATCGGGGTTGGTGGCAATGAAACGCGCTCCTGAAGCGATAAAACGCATGGCTTGCGTGATACGCTCAAAGCTATAAAAGGTGGTTTCGCCCAGCACCACATAGTCGGGCTGCAGATCGGTGATCACATAGCCGATGTCGTGTAGCGCGGTGGTTAGGCCCGCTTCGCCGATGACAAAAGCCGAGCCACGTGGGTTTTGGCGATGCAGAAAGCTGGCGGTCGCCATAGCCGAGGTATAGATCGCATTGGCGGGCAGTTCGAGGCCGATGTGGTTGAGTCGAGCATGCAGATCACGAGCGGTATAGAGTGAATTATTGGTGAGCACGAGAAATTTGGCCCCTGCGGATTGCAAACGGAGTAAGAATTCGTTTGCACCTGGGATCGGTTGTGCGCCGCGTACCAATACTCCATCCATATCAATCAGATAGTTCTTTGGTCGACTCATCATCCCTCCTTTAAACCCGTCTATAAGCCTGCGTTTCCCTCTGATAGTATACCATTCTTTTGCAAAAATGTTCTGTTTTTGCTGATATGGAAGCCGTATGCAAGCCGTAGTGTTTTTGGCTGTATAATGCCCCAAGCGAGGTAAACCAGCTTTTCGTCTGCTAGGGTGCTTCTGCAATACATCTCTCTTGATGCCCTCATTTTCGATCCTCGTAGAGTGTCCAACACGATGCATCTTGTCAAGTTATGCGATCAGATCTGATTGTAGAGACATGGTATGGATCGATTACGAGTGTTTCGTTCGTTTGTAGCTCCTCTTTTACTAGGGTTTGCAGCCTTCCTCTTTGCGCTTGTGTATCTGCGCTTGCCCGAACGATGGTGGTTTGAAGATGATCCGGGTCTGTACGCGGATATGCGCGATGTGCTGCATCCACTGGCGATTTTCATCGATCGTGATGTCATTCGGGGTTTTGGAATGGGTAAGGCGCTTGTTCCTTTGCAAATGCTCTCTTTTTGGAGCGATGTGCATATGTTTGGAGCTAATCCAGCGGCAGCCTACTGGCATACGCTGTTGTCGTTTTTGGCGGTTGTATTGTTGATGTATGCATTTATGCTGCTCTGCACAGCTAATCGCTTGATCGCGACGGCAACGCCGCTGATCTGGATGTTGCTTCCTTCAACCCTTTCGATCCTTTTTTTTATTTCGACTCGGCACTATCTGGAAGGATTGCTGTTTGGGCTCGCCGCGAGCTGGTGTGCCCTGTATGCCTGTCGCCGCTACGATCGTATCCCCTATTGGCTGGTGGGCCTTATCAGCTTGTTTGCGCTGTGTTCTGTCCATTCCAAAGAGATTTTTGCGACCACGCTGCCAACCTTTCTATTTCTGCTCGGTTTCGCTTATCGTCGTTATGTGATAAGCCTGATCTCTGTTGTGGTCTTGGTCGTATATGTCTTCTATCGTTTTTGGGCTTTGGGATCAGATTTAACCTATACCGAGCGCTTGCTCGATCTGCCAGATTATCTGCGTTATTTAACGGTTTTGCCATACAGTCTAACGCTCAGCCCGTTCGGCTATATTGTCTATGGTGGAGCTTTCTGTTTAGTAGCCTACCTTTGTTGGCGCCGCTTGATCAACTGGCGCATGTTGCTGGTGGGCTGTGTCCTGCTCGCTTCTGCCCTCACTGCGATCTATGCTGTAGCTTATCCGGTTTTGTTGACCTACAATGTGCCGAATACTTGGAATAGGGTGCCATATATCTTGCATACGGTGGCACTGTTATGGACCATGGTTGTGCTCGCCCGTTTGCCTTCCCAAACGGGTAAGATCGTAGCCATTGTGTTAGTGGTGTTGGTTGTGCTGCCCAGCACAGTGGAGAGCCATAATTGGTGGGATATGCGCCTGCAGCGCGCGGAACAAGAGGGGCGCTACTATCTCGATCATCCCGATCGTCTACTGTATAGTGAGGAACCAGCTTGGTGGTTTATTATGGGCGTGCATGAGCTGTATGAGGTTGAAGTGCCGCACTATGTGACGAAACATTTTGTGAGCGACTCATATCTAGAGGCGCTTTTACCTTTGCATAAGACGATTTGGCGCTATCGAGATGGCGAGTTTATTAATGACGACCTGCTCTTTGCGACACTTCGGGCCGAGTATCAAATGGCAGATGCCTCTCAAGAGTAGCGAGAGGCATCTGTACATCTACAACTAATATCAAATCCGTATTGCTTGCTTCAGATTGCTGCGGCTAGGTTTTGCTCCAAAAAGAGGGTCCTTAGCGCGTCCGCCTACGGCTACCAACATTCCGCCCAACAAACGAGGGGTGTAGCTAGGTGTGCTGAAAGACCACCTCAAAGCCGATAATTTAAACGGATTTGGTGGAAGCTCATGCGGCGGCGCGTGCGATCTTGCGTTGTGGGCTATCTTCCGAGAGCTGCATTAGTTCGATCGCATTGCCGTCGGGGTCGTGGATCCAAGCTTGCAGATTAGTATCGAGGCCCATCTTGACTTCGCGGTCGATTTCGACACCCTGCGAGCGCAGTTTTTCGACGGTGGCGACGATGTCATCGACGACTAAGCAGAGGTGACGGAAGCTGCTTTTGCGGTTGGGGTCGGGTTCAGGCCCATTGGGGAAGACTTCGATAAAGCGGTCGCCCGCTACATGCAGATAAACCAGCATCAGCGAGCCGTCATCGTGGTGGAGCCGAAATGATTCTTTGATTCCCAACAGTTCATAAAACGCCAGCGTTTTTTCCAGATCGTACGCGCCGAAGGCGGCATGCCCGATATCTGTGATCATCGACGACCTCATTTCTATTTTGAAAAGATTGGGACTCTCAGATAATACCACAGAGATTGACTCCTTGCGACGATCGTACTACCATAACAGCCTCTGCAGTTGCTCGCCTCACGGGCGCAGTGAGCGATTGCTCTACATCCACTCGGCCCGCGATAACGCTTGAGAGCGCTATCGAAACAAGCAAACCGCGCAGCCCTTCGTGCCCATGCGCTTCACAGCCGATCCAGCTTGTAACAAGCATAAACAGATATCGCTTTTTGGATCGTTTATTCGTTTTGTTATGATGTAGACTGTTAGGAGAGGCCGTTTGATCGACTCTGCTCCTTGGCGTTGAGCATGGGCGTTGAGGCTGCCCTTGTTTTACCTTTTTTGTTGGGAATGTTTGAGAGATACTCGAAGAGGAGGCATCCATGAGCATTAATCGCGTCATTGTTGTGGTGCTCGATAGCGTTGGTATCGGCGAAGCGCCCGATGCAGCCGATTTCGGCGATGTGGGCAGCAACACCTTGGGCAATATCGCCAAAGCTATGGGCGGTCTGCATGTGCCAAACATGGCGGCCTTGGGTCTGGGCAATATCGCGCCTTTGGAGGGCGTGCCGCCAGCGGAGGCACCTAAAGGCGCGTATGCGAAAATGGCCGAGCAGTCGGCGGGCAAAGACACTTCGACCGGCCACTGGGAACTGATGGGTGTGAAGGTGAATCAAGCCTTCCCGGTCTTTCCCGATGGCTTCCCCCCCGAGGTGATGGAGCGCTTTGAGGCGGCCATTGGGCGTGGCACGCTGGGCAACAAAGCAGCCTCGGGCACGACGATTCTCGACGAATTGGGCGACGAGCATGTGCGCACGGGCAAGCCGATCATCTACACCTCGGCGGATAGCGTCTTTCAGATCGCCGCCCACGAAGAGGTGGTGCCGCTCGATCAGCTCTACGAGATGTGCCGGATCGCGCGCGAACAGCTGCGCGGGCCCTACGAGGTTTTGCGCGTGATCGCGCGCCCCTTTGTGGGCCGCTCGGGCGCTTGGGAACGCACCGCCAATCGACGCGATTTCTCGGTTACGCCTCCCGCGCCGACCGTGCTGGAGAAGCTCAAGGATGCTGGCTTGATGGTCTATGCGATCGGCAAGATCGAGGATATCTTTGCGGGCGTTGGCATCACCGATGCGGTGCACACCGAGCACAACATGGATGGCGTCGATAAGACTTTGCAGGCCATGAAGCAGCAGAAGCGGCGTGGCTTGATCTTCACCAACTTGGTCGACTTCGATGCCAAGTTTGGGCATCGCAACAATGTGCAGGGCTACGCCGCCGCTTTGGCCGCCTTCGATCAGCGCGTGCCCGATCTGCTCAAGGCGCTGCAAGACGACGATCTGCTGGTGATCACTGCCGACCATGGCAACGATCCGACCACGCCCAGCACCGACCACTCGCGTGAGTATGTGCCGATTCTGCTGGCGGGTGCTCAGGTCAAGGCCGGTACCAATTTGGGCGTGCGCAGCACCTTCGCCGATCTGGGCGCAACCATTAGTGATCTGTTCGGCTTGGAAGCGCCCTCGCTCGGCTCCAGCTTCCGGGCCGAGGCGCTCCACTCCTAGTTTGCTTGACATAAATATTGGTCTGCCAGTCCTCGAGCTTCGACAATGTCGCTCTGCGGGGCGCAGTGCCTGGCGCTGACTCGCGAGGGATCGCGAAGAGGGGCGCGGCGAGAGGGTGTTGTGCGTTAGCGCAACACCCTTAAAAATGGGCGAATTCCGCTCGCCGCAGGCGAAAAAGGCCCGAATGGGTGGAACGGCGATTTGATAGCCGAAGGCGGACGCGCTGAGGAAGGAATGGAAGATAAGGCCTTCGACGCCGAAGCGTGAATAGAACCAAGCAGATAGGCTAAAAAAAGAGATTTCGCACTAGGTACGAAATCTCTCTTTGCGTGTGTGGCTTAGATGCTTTCGCGCAGGGCGCGGATCTTGGCCGGATCGGTCGAGTAGCGCAGGTATTCCGGCGGACGCAGGGTGCCACCCATAAAGACCCGCTCGTTGCGGTGGATCATGGGGCTTTCGATGGCGCGCAGGCCGACCACGTGGGCCTCTTTGACGCCGCTTTGGGCCACAACCTTCTTGAGATTGCGCTCGCTGCCGCCGCCCGGCATAATGATGACGCGATCGCCCGCGCGCTTAACCAGCTCGGTGATCATATCCAAGCCTTCGAGCACCGACTCCTCTTGGCCGGAGGTCAGAATGCGGTCGACGCCCAGCTCGATCAGGTCTTCGAGCGCTTGGAAGGGGTCGCGCGTGACATCGAAGGCGCGGTGGAAGGTCACGTTCATGGGGCGAGCCAGCTCGATCAGCTCCTTGGTGCGCACCTTATCGACATCGCCTTCGGGGGTCAGAATGCCGATCACCACGCCGTTTGCGCCGGCCTTCTTAGCGAACTCGATATCGCTCTTCATAATTTCGAACTCGATATCGGAGTAGTAGAAGTCGCCGCCGCGCGGACGGATAATGACTTGCAGACCGATATTGAGGTACTTGCGGGCGGCCAAAATAGTACCCGCGCTGGGGGTCGTACCGCCTTCAAGCAGATTATCACAGAGTTCGACGCGGTCGGCACCACCCTCTTGGGCGGCGATAGCCGACTCGACCGAATCGACACAAACTTCGATCTTGAACGAATCGCTCATAAGGATAAACTCCTTTGTTTCTAGTGAGCCACACTATGGCTAGGCTTAACGTAATAGCGCAACCATGGATACGCGGGCGTCGAAGAGCACGCCGTTGTACCAGGTTGTACTACTTTGGATGAGTAGGAAAACAATAATCGCCCAACTTGCCAGTTCTAGCAAACGGCCGAAACGGCTCAGATAGCCGAGCAGATAGCCCGATAGCACGCAGACAAGCGGGGCGAGGAAGTAGATATAGCGTACTTGCAGGCCGATGCTGAGTTCGACCGCCAAGAAGAGCAGGGCGACCAGCAACCAGGCCAGCACAAACTGCCAGCCAGCGCTGGGAAGTTTGTGGCGCGTGAATAGGGCTAAACCCAGCGCGGGCAAGATCAGCCCGAGCGAGTTGTAGCCGACCAGAAAGCCGCGCCAGATCAGCCAAGCTGCCGAGCTTTGCAGCTCTTGGCCGAGCGCTTCTTGGCCGATCTCTTGGGTCTGTTCCAGGTGCGAACCCAAGACCATGCCATAGATCAAAGCTAGCGCGATCAACGAGCTGATTGTGATCAGGCTGAAGAGCGCGATGCGGGCATGTCCGCTGCCCACGCGGCGCAGCACAATCAAGAGCCATGCGATCCCCAGCCAAGCGACGGCGATCACGGTCACGCCGATGTGGCTGAGCAGCGCTACGCTGAGCGCCAGCCCGGCCAGCATCCAATAGCGCAAGCTGTCGGGCTGTTGAAAGGCCGCCAACAGAGCGAGCAGTAGCGGCAGCATCATAGCTTGGCCGAAGATCTGGGCCGAATGGCCGAAGAAGAGCGGCATCCAAGTGACGGGCACTGCCGCGAAGAGCATAGCGGCCATGCTGGCGCTGCGTTTATCGAGCCCGAAACGCTGGGCCAAGAGGCCGACCGCGAAGGCGTTCAGGCCGTCGATAAAGGCCATAGCTCCAGCCACCAGCAGGGGCGGGGTGATTCCGAACAGTAGCAGCGGCTGAATGGTCAAGTAGGGGCCGGGCGGGTAGACCGTCGTGCCGCCCCCGAACTCGAACGAGTGGTTGGTGATCAGCAGATTGCCCGTTACGCTCTTGAGCAGGCGATCGACATTCAGCGCCAGATCGTGGGCTGCGAAGGTTGGGTAGAGCACGCCCGTGAGGCGCAGCGCGATCGCTACAAGGCTGGCTCCCCAAAACGCTCGCAGCAGATCAGGCTCGAACTGCGCGCCCCAGCGTTTGATCAGCCAAGGCAGGAGGCTGTAGCTCAATAGGGTCAGGAGCAGCGTCACAACAGCTAAGCGCAGCAGATAGCTTTGCAGCACAAGCGCCTGAACGCTGGCGATGTAGATCAAGCCGGCGCTGAGCAGCAGCAACACAGCCCCGCCCAGACCGAGCAGCGGAAGCTGTAGGGCGCGGGTGATCGCCAGTCCACAGAGCAAAATGAAGCCTTGAAGCGTGATGACCCACAGATTGGGCCAAGTTAGGCCAGCGCCATAGACCCGCAAGCTCGCACCTTCGAAGCGCAGACTGACATGGCGCTCGTCGTCGCCGACCTGCGTCCATTCGCTTTGGATCTTGATCGGGATCTGGCCAGCCCGAGCGGCGCGCTCCGGCAGCAGCAGATAGTAGATCCGTGCTTGCTCGCTGGCATTGAAGCGCAGATCGCTGCCATCGGCGAAGCCTAGCTCGATGGCCGGATTGGGAATAGTTGGAGGCGGCGGCCCCAAGTTGAGGCGCACGCCTAAACGCTGATTGCCAGCCAACTGAGGGAAGCTGATGTGACTCTCTCCCGTGCTCCAACGGTAGCGCCCGCGTTGATCGCGTTCCGAGGCGTGGAAGCCATCCATAACGATCGCGGCTTCTTTGCTGGTCGGGTTTATGCTGAAAAGACTGTGCGGTCTGCTCCAGAGGTAACTCTGCGCCGCGACCACAACGCACAAACAGCCTAGAAGGCTAAGCAAGACAGGCCATGCGGAACGCAACGCGCTGGGGAACGATCTAGACACCTGTTGAAGCCCACTCGTGCTCAATGCCATACACGCAACAACATTCTGATTCTACGGCTCGAATGGGGAGGAGTATAACATAGCGTTAGGCTGGTGACAATTCGTGACCTCTATCTCAAGCCGTTGAGCGCAGTGGCACGAGTTGGAAATAGGACCAGTGGGTGCTTGACCTGTGATCTTGGCCTTCGTATACTCGCTATACCATCGTAAAGGAGCGGTCTATGGAACCTGAAGACACAGCTCGTGTGCTCGTTGCCGTACTCGCCCATCCTCGTGACCTCTCGTTGCTACGCGAACAGCGCTGGTACCGTATTCCCCTGGCGCGTGCCCCACGCGATCTGGCCGCCGATTACCTCGCTTTCTATTTGACCTCAGCCTTTGGCCCCGAACGCTGGGCGGTGCGCTATTATGCCGCTATTCGCAGCTATCAGCTTGTGACGCGCCTCTGCCTTTTGCCCGACCAGCCGAAGCATCCTCGTGCTGACGAACTCTACTATCGTATCGAGATCGATGAATTGCAAGCGCTTGAGCCGCCCGTGCCGGCCCGTTCGTTCCGGCGTTTAACCTTTATCGCCACCAGTTGGGGCCAGTTGCGTCGCGCCCACGATGTCACCGAATTATGGCACCCGCCCGAAGATCAGATTGTGCCCGACGATAGCGTTTGGGCCGCCGGTATCGCAGGCAGAAGTTTGGGGTAAAATGAAAGGAAGTAGCCTTTTTGCCGAGATACGATAGCTATGACCGAAACAGTTCAGAGTGTTATTGTTGCCAATGGGCCTGATTTTGATGCAGCGCCTTTTCGTGCTCTTCTAGAGCAAACCGATCTTTTGATCGCCGCTGATGGTGGTGCCAATGCCCTCTATCAGATCGGCTTGTTGCCGCAGCTTGTGATCGGCGATCTCGATTCGATCAACCCGGAAACGGACGCTTGGTTGGAGGCGAACGCAGTCGAGCTGCAACGCTTCCCAGCCGAAAAAGACGAGACCGATCTCGAGTTAGCTTTGTTGTTGGCGGCCCAACGCGGTGCCAAGCGGATTATTGTTTTGGCAGCTTTCGGCGGGCGTTGGGATCAGAGCTTAGCCAATATGGCGCTGCTCGCCTTGCCAGAGCTAGAAGGCTGCGATGTGCGTTTGCTCGACCAAGAGCAACAGGCCTTTTTGATCCGCACAGAGCGCGAAATCGAGGGCGAAGTTGGCGATACGCTCTCGCTTTTGCCTTTGGGGGGTTTCGCTCAAGGGGTCAGCACACAAGGCTTGTACTATCCCTTGTATGACGCAACTTTGCACTACGCTCGGGCACGGGGAATCAGCAACGTGATCATTGAAACACCGGCGAAAGTCTGGGTACGCGAAGGATTGTTATTGGCGATTCACACACCGAAGCGGGCGGGGATCTTTACAAAAAAGGCATGAAAAGAGGATGGGGAAGCGGAATTTCATTAACCTTATCATAACATATTTTTGCTTCGAATACAACGGCCTTTGGCCCGATCCATTTTAAGAAAGAATAGGGTATTCTGTCCTTGCTCCAAGTATTACTGAAAATAAACGACGTATTTTAGGAGGTCACGAGTGGATCGTGATAGATTGCGTAATGGAGCTTCAAGCGCGACAACAACCTTAGACCACGATACATTGCTGAGTGAGCTTGAAGCGGCACAGAAAACAGTTCGTATGCTGTTGCGTGAGATGGATAAAGCGCAGCGACGCTATGACGATCTGCATCGTGCCTATAAAATGACTGTTGATAATCTCGTTAAAACCTCTGGCGAGTGTAGTATGCTCGAACGCGAGCGCGACCAGTGGAAGCAACGGGCCGAACAGCGCTACGAGCAAGAGAGCCAGCTGCAGACGCCCATTCCTACTAAACTCTCGCCAGAAGAGATCGCTGCGATTCGCAAGGCTATGGCGCGCCTGCACCATCCCGATACAGGCGGCAATGCAGAGCGTATGAAGGCCTGGAATGCTCTGCTCGACAAGCTCGAACAGGAGTGATCTCCCAGCGATAGCTAGCTGTTTATGCTTGTTCTGTTGGCCTGCTGTGCTTCGTTACGACGGCAAACAGCTCGCGATAGTGTGCGACTTCGCTAACCTCTCTGCTTTACCTATACCTATAAGTTGAGACCGGCATGCTCTTCGCTGAGCATGTTTGTGATTCTTGCCACTCCAAACCCAGTTGCTACGTTTTGAGCTTTGGCGGCGTGCTCTTCACCTTCCATTCCTTCTCTAGCGCGTCCGCCTACGGCTATCAACATCCTGCCCGTTACAATGGGCTGCTAGCTGTCGCTGCTAGCAATGTTTACAATGCCTCTTTGAGAAACAATGTCTCAATCAGCGCTATTTAACGCTGCATTCGCTTAAAACCCAGCATATTCGCCATGCCAGCAAGCCTTGAGAGAGATTTCGCCCATCGGGCGAAATCTCATAATATAGTCACCTTTTGCTCTGCCGAAGGACAACAAGCAACGAATTGATGAGCCTATTTTCTCAGACAGGCTGCTTGAACATCTCTCGGTTTGGTAGGTCTTGTTTAGATTGCTGCTTCCAAAGCCGCTAAATCGCCGCTACAGATCGCCTGTACATTCCTAGTGATCTTGGCGATATCCCAATCCCACCAGCGAATCTGCAATAGGCACTCGATCACTTCGGGCGGGAAGCGATAGCGAATCACTTCGGCTGGATTGCCGCCCACAATGGCGTAGGGTGGCACATCGCGGGTCACTAACGAGCCGGTCGCAACTACCGCCCCGTCGCCGATCTGAACGCCCGGCATGATCATAGCGCGATAGCCCAGCCAAACATCGTTGCCTACCACCGTATTGCCCTTGTTAGGCCATGTTGCGGGCATGGCTTTCTCCCAACCATGTCCAAAGATCGGGAATGGGTAGGTGGTGAACCAATCGATATGGTGGTTGCCCCCATTCATAATGAAGGTGACATCTGAGGCGATCGAACAGAACTTACCGATAATCAGCTTATCGCCCGTGAACGAGAAGAGGTAGCGCACATTGCGCTCGAACTGCTCGGGGTTGTCGAGATCGTCGTAATAGGTGTAGTCGCCCACGATGATATTGGGGTGCTTGACGACATTTTTTAAGAAGACAAGCTGTTTTGAATGTTCAAGTGGGTAAACTCGGTGAGGAGAAGGCCCATTTCGAGTCGAATCAGCCATAAAAGTCTCCTTTGTCAATTCAGCTCTCTGTTTCTTTACAAACGATCTCGGCGAGGGCTTGGATGGTGCTAGGGGTGCTGCCACAGCAAGCCCCTATAATCGCTACATTGATCGCGAACAGCCGCTCTGCATGGGCTTGAAACGCACTATGATCGACGGGATATCGTAATTGACCCGCTTCCTCTTGAGGCAGCCCTAGATTGCTTTTGGCTACCAGCGGCAGCTCCGGAAAAGCCTGTTGTAAGCCAACTAGGGCGCGCTCGCAGCTCGCAGGCCCTGTGCCGCAGTTTGCGCCGATCGCTGCCAGCCCTAAACCTTGCAGATTGGCCGCGATCTCGTTGATCGATGCGCCGCTATAGGTTCGGCCATCGTCTTGAAACGAAAAGCTGACGATGACGGGTAGCTGTTCGGCTGCTTGTTTGGCGCCCAATAAGGCCGCACGCGCCTCGTTAGGGTCGCCCATAGTCTCGATCCACAACAGATCGACACCCGCAGCCGCCAATGCGCGCGCTTGAGCGGTATAGCCAGCCTGCAGCTCGTGATAATCCCCTTGAAAGCCGCTCGGCCCGATCGAGCCTGCGACAAGATAACGCCCTTGCGCTGCCGTGCGGGCCAAAGTTACTCCAGCTGCATTGATCGCGTCGTGCTGCGCTGTAAGGCCGTGCTGGGCGAGACGAAAACGGTTTGCGCCGAGTGTATTGGTGAGGATAAGTTGAGCGCCGACCTCAAGGTACGAGCGATGAATGGATCGAACGATCTGGCTCCGCTTAGGATCGATGTTCCAAGCTTCGGTGCAGTCGCCTAAACGCAACCCATGTTCCAACAAACGGGTTCCCATTGCGCCGTCGGCAAGTACTGCCCTTTGGTTCTGAAATGCTTGCAGCATACTGCGCCCTTAAATCTGAGCCCTTCTTTGTATTATACCAATACTATCGTTAGGCCGTTCTAAAAGATACGTTGTTTGTTAGAATGGGGAAAATTTGCTAGGCTTCTTTGACACTCATACTAAATCTGTTTAAAGACTTATCTTCTCTCAACGCGGGAAGATGAAAAACCGGGGAAGGAAATAGTTAAGTTCCGCTCTGCCAAAGGCCAAAAGTAATACCAATCCATTTAAAGACTTGCGCTCTTGCGGCGCTGGAAGATGAGGAGGCGAGGAGGGATTAAGTTCCGCTCTGCCGAAGGCCAAAAAGTAAGCGATCTACCGAATTTGCTATCATCATATTGGATCTGGAGGAGAAAACTTGAGCCGATCTCGTGTAGTCATTTTTGAAGGGGCGCCCGGGGCGGGTAAGTCGAGTCTGTCGCAGTTTGTCGCCCAGCAATTCGCAGCCAATGGCTACGATCCAGTTTGGATCGAAGAGCATGAGCTCAACGATAGCTGGTTTGGCCCCTTTTACGAAGCGCTCAATACATCAGAGAGCGATGCGATCACAGCGGCTTTGGACTGTTGGCGCACGCTTTTAGCTCAGATCGCTTCCGATCAGCGCGTCTATCTGATCGATGGGGTCTATTTCCATACGGCCTTGAAGTGTCTGTTGGCCTATAAGCACAGCCAGGCCCAGATCGCAGCCTATCTGGCCGAGCTTCATACCTTGCTCGAACCTTTTCAGCCCATTCTAGTTCATTTGAAGGGTGATGTGGCTAAGATTATGCAGCAGGTGATCGAGGATCGTGGTCAGCGTTGGGCCGCCGATGTCGCCGAGGCGATCGCCGCCTATCCAAGCCAAGCGGGCAGCGAGCGCAGTGTAAGCGCCATGATCGACTTCTTTGTGGTCTCCCAAGCCGAGTTAGAGCGGATCGCCCAAAGCTACCCTTACGAATATTGGCCGATCGATACGAGCGCGCGCGACTGGCCGCGTTATCAGCAGATCCTGCTGCAGCGCCTTGGTTTAGAGGAGCGTTCTACACCCGAACAGCTCTCGGAAGCACTTGCGCTTGAAGAGTATGTCGGCGTTTATCATACTCCCGAGAACTTCCCCGACCAGTTTCGCCATCCGCTCGAAGTCGAGCTGATCGAGCAGGGCTTACGCTTACATATGGTCTTTATGCGCAATTTTCGGCTGATCGCCCGCCAAAAAGACCGTTTTGCGATCGTCGCCCGCCCGCTCGAAGTCGAGTTTGTGCGCAACGATGCGGGCCAACTGATCGGTATGATCTACCCCTTTGTGCCAGAGCAGCGTTTCTTCTGCCCAAAAGTGGCCTAATTAGGCTGCTCAGCACTCGGCTTTGCGATGGTCTGTTGTTAGGCTATCTTTTTCAATGGGTGCATTGAGCGACAACGAGAGGCGATGAAGAAGGCGTGGCCCACATTGCCGAAGGTAGGTCGCCCGAATGGGAGGATAGGCTGTTGATAGCCGTAGGCGGACGCGCTAGAAGCCGAATGGGGGCTAGCAGCTCATCCGCCAGAGTTATAACAATCGAATGGATACACTTTTGTTTAGGCCGCCCTGCGAACACTCAAGCGCTCTCAGGGCGGCGTAGATACAGACCTTATCTATCGTGCCAATAGCTGATCAACTGGCCTTGGGGATTGTAGAGCGCTCCGTCGTCTTTTGAGGTGTTGTTCCAGATATTGCCGCCGCTGTGCGGGAAGCCGCGTTGTTCGCCCGGAGCGAGCGTGCCGCCGATCGGGCCGTGGCGCTGGTTGCCGCGAATCGAGCACATGATCCAGCCGTTGAGATCGACGCTCTCGTTGCTCACATTCTGCAGATAGACGATCTCGGCCCGTTTGTCGACGCGCGTGATCTTGATCGGATAGTTAGGCGCTTGATTGGCATAAGGGTCCTCTTGGCAAGCGTTGTAGCTGGGCGGCGGACCGGCCGGTGCGGGCGCTTCGGGCGCAGGCTGAGGCGCTGGAGGCTGAGGCACAGCACCATAGCGCGCTTCGTAGACTTCGCGCCCCAACAAGCCGAGCAAGACGCTATTGGGGCCGATCTCGGGGTGGTATTCGAAGCGGCGGCGCTCGAAATATTGCACCAGATAGGTCTGGCCTTCGAGCTCGGTCTCGAACGCGCCAGTGATCGGGTAGCCAAAGCGCTCTAGGCCGCCATTGTTGCGCCAGTAGTCGGCGAAGGCAGCCTGACAGATCTGATGGCCTGTTTCGGGGAAGTTGATGCAGTTCGGCGCAGTTTCGTCGATCTGGCCGGGCGACCACGGAGTGCCGAGCTGTTCAAGCCGTTCGACGCCTAAGCGCCCCGTGCTGATCGTGCCGTTCGGCTGGATCTCGATGCGGTCGCGCTCGAACCATTGGACTTGCAGTTGCTGGCCTTCGATCAGTTCGAGGCTTTGTGAGCTGATCGGCAGCCCAAAGACGGCTAGACCGCCGTTACGCTCCCAATATTGGCGGATTGGGCCGCTGATACAGTGGCCGGTTTCGGGAAAACAGCGCTCAGCTGTTTGGGCCGCTGCAGGAAATGGTAATAAACAGAGCAAAACAGCCACAAATACAAGCCTAAACCGCATAATTCCTCCTCAGTTGAAGATCGATGTGTCGGAACTCAGGTACGAGTCGTTTCGATCGTTTGGTGAGGGTGACTGTTTCTGGGTATGTTGTATTGAATGATTATAGATGATAAATGCTGCACTTTCAATCCTAGAGACGCGTAGTGCATAACAAGATCTAGTTATCTTCTTTTATTTGCCTAAAAAGAGCGAAAAATGCACTATCTATTCAAGAAAAAGCAGACACTTCCTCAACGCGCGGAAGCGTCTGCTTGTGGGATGATTCTTAGCGAACGATCGGCAAATAGACCTGGTGAGCGATCATAACTTCGCTCTGGAACGTGAGCGGTGTTACACCATCAGCTTTCAAGGTGAAGGTGAGCGGGAAACGTGTTCCATAGGGCTGATCGGGGGTGGCCAGAACTACCGAGGCCGAGCGCTTCGAGAGATAGCTAGCATCGGGCAGGTGCCATTCGATGAGATTGCCCGTGATGGTGGGCGCGACGCCGAGCGTGTCGCTGACATAGCTCAAGCCACTTGGGAGTTCGAGCGAGAGGGTTAACGATTGCGCTTTGGTTACACCGTTATTGCCATAGCTCAGCGGAACGGCGACTTGAGACTGTGGTCCAGCACCAGCGAGCGAAGCTGCCGAGCCGTGCAGGGTCACTGCAGTTGGGGCAGCAAGCTTATAGGGCTCGCGGCCTAAAACCCCATCATCGGCCGAGAAGGCGACGAAGTCTGAGCCCGGCGCAAACGAGACGGGGGTGGAAGAGTATGGACCGGGCGCGATATCGGCGACTTGGTAGGTTCCTTCAGCGGTGCCATCGCTCGCCCACAGTTCGAAGCCGCTTACTCCATCTGAGGCGGTTAACAAGAGGGTGTCGTGGATAGTCTGCAGTCGGACAAGGCCATCCTCAGGGCCAGGGTTAATATCTCGGACTAAGTGGGTGCCAGCGCTTGTGCCATCGCTGACCCATAATTCTGTGCCATGTTCCAGATCCTTGCCCGTGAAGTAGAGCTTTCCATTTAATACATCGATTGCAGGCGCAGCATACCTTGCTAGATTGGCGTCAAATATAGGCGAAGCGATAATCCGTTGCGTTCCTTCTGCTGTACCATCACTTACCCACAGTTCATAGTACTGTTTATTGAGGTCAACGCAATCGACTACAAAATAGATCTTGTTATCTAGAACGACGAGCTTGCTTACATTTCGGACCTTGTTTGAGAGCGTTGCGACAACTTTGGTGCCAGCAATCGTTCCATCGGTTTCCCAAAGCTCAACAGGCTTTATTTCTAACGGCTGGTCTGGTAAATCAGCATTAGGAGGAGGAATGATTGTGAGCTCGTGGACAAGGAAATAAAACTTACCGTTGAGGCTTGTTTCACTGAACAAGCTCTTTACCCTTTTGAGGTTGGATCCCGGAACTATGCCGAGATTCTTTGTACCTGCTGGCGTACCATTGCTTGTCCAGAGTCTTAGTTCTTCGCTTAGGCCGATCAATTGATTATTGATGATGCCTGCGGTAATACCCGGCAAGGCCGCAAGTTCAGAAGTTCCTTCTGGAGTACCATCGGTTTGGAATAGCCTACTATCCATACTGAATAAGAAACGACCATTAATGCTTTGAAAGAGGTATGAGTGTTCGCTAAAATTATCATCTTCTTTAATACGAATGGTGCCTTCCGCGCTGCCATCACTTTTCCACAGATCTTCATGTGAGGTTTTGGCCCCTGCAATTATATAAACCTGATTCCCATCACTATAGATGTGATTAGCGTTGGAGAGAATGCCGTACACAATGGATGGACTGGTTTTGCCTTCATTCGGTTGATCAGGTGCTCCAAAAGGTTCCGTATTGATATCTTTGATGAGGCTAACAAGCGAGGTGGTTTGAGCCGCAACAGGGGCTGTTTGTTGGGAGGGGAAAGAGAGAAAGGCAAGGACGGATACCAAAACGGTTGCTAAGACAATAAACCGTTTGAGGCGAGATCTCTGCCTGTTACCTCTGTCATTGAGGAGAGAGTCTTTCTTAGACTGCATATGAACCTCCTTGTTAGCGTATATTGAGTTGTTTTAGCTGATTATAATTTAGTTTGGGTGTGCGTCAAGTAGTGTTTGTTTAAGATTTGTTCTTTTTAAATGAAGGAAATTTCCCTAAAAATCTAATAATCAGAGTAAATAGGTTTATAGAGAAGAATTTTGATTAAGATATATGTTGTAATAATAAATTGAGAGATTTCGATCAATAGCTCGAAATCTCTCAGAGAGAATGGCCTTTTGAAGGTGTTGTTATAAACTCTGATTAGGAACTATAGCGGTCGCAAATGTTGGCGATTCGTGCAACAAGTTGGTCGATCATAAAGGGTTTACGGATAACATCGACCACATTGGGCAGTGCAAGCCATTCGGCTTCAGTTTGCTGATTGGGAATGGCCGAAAATATAATAATTGGTATGCCAGCGGCGTCGCTTGCTTGAAGGTCATGATAAACCTGTAGACCTGTACGGCGTGGCATTGCGATATCGAGCAAAATACAGTCTGGACGCTCCTGAGCAGCGATTTGTACGCCCTCTTCACCATTATCTGCTTGGAGTAAGGTGAAACCCTCGTGCTCAAAAAGCAGTTGGATTAGTGTGAGAATCGATTGGTCATCATCTATAATGAGGACGCGATATGGTCTCACCATCAATGCCTCCTCGGAGGTGGAGCCTTCCACCTTCGCTTATTCAAAACCGTGTTACATAAACTATAACGTTGAAATATTCAACTATTGAAGAGGTGTACAAGCTGATTTCTCCTAGCTTTCAAGCAGCTCATCGAGCAGTTGTGTAAGGAGATCTGCGAGCGATTCGGTTCCCTGTGGCAGCAGTGCAAAGGCTCCGACTCTATTACGATAAATCTCGCTCGCCTGTCGGCCCGGATAGAGCAATAGGGATGCATAAACTGCCGATTCCCCATTGGCGTAGCCGATACTGCCGCGATAGCTATAGGCGTCGGCGAGCGCATCTTCTGGCACTCCACCTTGAGCATCGAGCCGGTACTTCGCATCAAAGACCAGCAGTTGAACCTTTCCGTTAGGTCGATGTAGTTCCACCACGATATCAGGTACGCGGCGATGGCGATCGAGCGAGCCGATCTGTTTTGTGCTATGCGTGCGCAAGGGCTGATAGCGCGCTTGGTAGCGTAATTCAAGCCGATAATCTGCTTTGTGAGCGCGCAGCAAGACACGATCTTCCGGCAGCTTAAAGAACAGCCCTTGGCTTGGGCTTGATTCGAAAAGCTGATCGAATGAACTTGTATCGACCTGCCAGCCGGGTAAGCTAGCCAGCGTATTGATCATGTACAGCGTAGCCCAGACCTCATAAAGCAGCGGTAGCTCTTGAATAGGTAGATGAAAGAGCGGGCTATCGCAGTCGAAAAGGCTGCTTTTTTGTAGGTCGCGCCAGGTTTGGTAGATCAGTCGGTAGGAAGGGTCGCGTTGCAGCAGCTTGCTAGAAAGCTGACTTGGCACTCGTTGGGCGCGCAACTCGGCCAGAAAGGGCAGAGATCGTAGCACACGTAGGCGGCGCTCGATGGCATTGCAGCTTTTGAGCAGCTCTTGAATGCGGATCAGCTGGCTTGATGGGCCAAAGAGCTGTTGATTACGCTCTAAGCGGCCTTCTTCATAGCTTGCCGCTTGTTTGATGCGCAAGATACGATAGCGCAGTTGATCGAGCAGATAGGCCACCAAACGATTCTCGGCGGTATCGAAACTTGTCTCGCTGCTAGCCTGTACGATCCGTTCAGGTATGAAAGCGCCCTGTTTGTGGAGGGCGTCGTAGACATCGGGAGCGAGCGTAGTGGGAAGGGGCAGCACATTTTCTTTGCCGAATTCGCGTAGACTCTCGGCGTCGAGCTGGCTGGCACGCTCGATCTGTTGAAGCGATTTATGGCTGACGAGCTGGCTATGGGGCCGTTGAGCGATGCGCATGACGGCTTGCTCGACCTGAGCAAAGCGCTGATCGAAGAAGAGCGCAAGGTCTTCCAGCGCTTGGCTCGACGAGTGGCTGTGACGTTCGAGGCCAACCGCTTCGCTGCCACCGCTCAAGGCAGCTACAAGTTGAACCGCCTGCTTGTGCAGATCGGCCAGCAATCGCTCGTAATCGTCTTGGGCCAACTTGCGCGGAACGACCCGAACCACAAACTGCTTGCGCTCTGTGGCTTGAGTATGACTATCGTTGCAGATAAGCTCAAGCTGAAAGCGCCCAAGACTATTTTGTGGGTTCCAGCGCCAATGCCAATCGGCTTGATTGGGTTTCAGGAAGGCTTCGAGCGGCTCGCCGTTGAGGCGTAGTTCAAGCTGAGAATGATCGTTGGGCCGAGCAATGAACTCGCAAGATTCCCACTCCTGAAGAACAAAATCCTCCTCAAGACTCTTATCAGCTTGATTCAGATAAAAGGTAGCGCCCATTTACTCCCTGAGACCTCTCTCATTTCCTGCTAAGTGCCGATTTTATTGTAGCACGCTTCATCGTATTGTGATGGACAAGGCTTTATTGCCCTTTAGAAGACTTATGTGTGAAACGTACCCAACAGCACCTCTCTTTGTGAGCTTAGCGTAATGAGCTTACCTCTTTCGGTTGCTGAGAAATAGCTGATACACCACTAGACTAAGCTGATAGATTGCTGAACATTGCAACATGCGCAACGAAAATAATGTACCCCGTTCGATGTTGCTATCGAACAAGGAGGGCGATATGGCAGAGGGTGTCAGAGAGCTTATTCATACACTTGGTTTAGTGCGCTTTTTAGAACAAGAAATAGAAGCTTTTAACCAGCGCTATAACTTGCCTCATCGTTCGCTGATTGCTTTACAAGCGCAAGTACGTAGCCGTCGCTGGGAATTGTACACGGCATTGTATCGCATAGCGGCAGCTTCTGGGCGCTGGCAGCTGGCTTATCGAGTCGCCCTTCAATTCAGTTACTATTCTCCAACAGATCAACAAGTATTTGCCAAGCTGGGCACAGCAGCTGCCAAGATCGGCCAGGCCGAGCAGGCGATTCAGGCTTTGGAGCGTGCGGTCGCTTTGGGCAATCGCTCGCGTGCGCTGTTGTTGGAATTGACAGCACTCTATGAGCAGCGAGCCGATACAAATGAAGCGATTTTGGCTTTGCTAGCGGCTCAGAGCGAGAACCTTGTGCTCGACCCAGACACCGTTGCGCGCTACAAACAATTGACTGACACGGTTCGTAGACAGTCACCTTCTAAGCCGCTACGCCCGTCGACACGTCTGAGCGATACTCACGAGCGCCTGGCTTATACCCATGGTTTTGTGCTCGATGCGACACGCGAGGGTCTGATTGACCAACAGACTAGCGATCTGATTCTGGCCGACTTGCGCGCCCGTCAAGCGAACTTGCCTCGCGATCGCCGACTCGACCAACAGCTTGAAAGCCCACCTGCCCTCTCCGAATCTGCGAATCAGAATCAGCCAGCTTCGACAGCGCCCCAGCCGAAAGCATCCACTCCTGTGCCTTCCCTGCCGCTAGGTGGCCCACAGTTAGCAGGCCCCGGCTTGGCGATGGCGAGCAGCGCACAAGCCGCGCTACCTCCGCGCAAAACACTCGATTGGAATGCGATCTGGGGCGCACTCTTCTCGGAACGTATGCTGCGTACCCTACTCTATTTGGGTGCGAGTCTGCTGGTGCTCTCGGCCTTTATGTGGGTACTCTTCAACTGGAGAGAGTTCCCGCCCATAGCGCAGCTAGGGGTTTTGAGCGCGATCACCGCCTCGTTCTATGCGGGTGGCTACACCCTGATGAAGCGCCTCAATTTGCTGCGCTCGGGTATAACGTTGATCGCGGTAGGAGCTGGCTGGGTGCCCTCGATCGGTTGGGTTTTGGGTCTTCCTGGATTGCTTAATCTAGATGGCGGAACAACTTGGATCGTGATTTCGGCGCTGTGTATCTTGGCCTACAGTCTCTCGCTCTGGTGGCTCAAGAGCGAGCTTTTCTCGGTGCTGTTAGCTGTCGCAAGCATCAGTTTGCTGCTGGCCCTTATGCATAGGTTTGCCGTTGCGGCCTCTTGGCAGGTTTTGGCGCTTCAGCTCCTAATGATCATCTTTTTGCTGCTTGCCGCTACGCTTGCTCAACGCGGCTCGCAATTGGGACGTCCGTTCCGCTGGATCGCTCATGGCCTGACACCGATTATGCTGATCGGCAGCACGTTTGTCTGGCATAATGCCTTGGCCTCAGACCAAATCAGCTTGATGCTAACTTGGTGGGCGGGTTTAGCCTTCTATGGCTTGTGTCTGTTACGCTCGGGGGGTTTGATCTACGAGCAGGCTGTGGTTTGGAGCATTCCAGCTGTGTTGTTCGCCAGCTTGCGCGCCCTTTTTGAGCTGCCTTCAGGCTGGTACGGCAACGCCTTGTTGCTGTTGACACCCATCTTCCTCTGGCTTGGCATGCGCCGCCATGCTGTTTTAAAGGCCGAGTATAACGACTGGCGTGCTTCGGCCCTGATTGTTCCTGCTTATTCGGCCACCTATCTGCTGGCTGGCTTGGCTCTGATCTGGCGCGGTCAAACAGCTTTGAACGAAACCTTGACCGCCTTTGGAATCAGCCTATTGTTGCTGATTTCAGCCGTCTTGTTTAAACGCCAAGTTTGGTCCTGGCTCACGGTGGCAAGCCTGATCTGGAGCTTCCAACGGCTGCTTGGCTTGTTAGAGCTGTCATTCAGCCATAACCTGCTTGTGTGGATTATGCTGGCGACACTGTTCTGGTTGGCGGGCGCTTTGTTACAGCGTCGTCCAATGTATGCCAACGCCCCGCTGGCTGTTGGGTACGCGATGGCGGGTCTGTTAAGCCTAGTCGTACTTGTTGGAGGGTTGGACAACACCAGTCAGATCGTTGGACTGGGTATGTTGGCCACACTGTTGAGCGTAAGTGGCATCTGGTGGCGCCCTCCATTGCGACATCTAGCGCTGTTTGGGGGTATCGCATCGAGCATCTTGCGCTTGCCCAGCTATATGTTAGGCTTCGCGCTTTGGTCGGCCTGCACGATGGCGCTTAGCTTCACTTTCAATTTGCCCACTCACTATAACGCCTTTGTGGCCTTTGCGCTGGCCTTCGTCTACCTATCTGGCGCTGCCTTCTTTGGCAGCTACCTGCCAAAGCAGAAACTCGCATTGGTCTTGTTCGGTGCTGCTCTGGGCATGGTCTTGACTCTGCCGTTGTTGGTGAGCTTCAATTTTCTGAATCTAGTGGCGATCGTACTGCTCAATCTATTTGGGATCCTCTTTTGCTTGGCCCACCCGATTTGGCGCGAGACCTTGCTCGAAATCAAGTTCTTTGCCGAACCGCTGTCGCCTGTGCGGATCAGCATGTGGGATATGTTCGCCCTGCTCGGCGCTGCCGTTCTCGGCACGCTGCTCTTTGTGGGGGCCCTGCCCGCCGCGCAACTGGGTGCTTTGTGGCCGAGCCTGCTCTTGGCTCTGCTTGGAATCACGCTCTTTGCAGCAGCCTTGTTCTTTAAACGGGCCGCGTGGTTCTATGCGGCGGGCAGCCCGCTGATCCTCGCATCTGTCTTGTTGTTGCAGAGCGTCGCTTGGAACCTGAGCTACTCCTTATGGTGTGTGCTCGCCGCTCTCTGGAGTCTGATCGCTTGGAGTGCGAGCTCTATCGCCGAGCGGCGCGCCCTGCAGAATACGGCCTTTAGCGGCTTGATCTATGCAACTGGTACGGGGGCGATTGGCCTATCGTTGGCGCTTGCAAGCCTACTAGCCAACGACCAGCTCAATTGGTTCATGCCGCTGGGCTGTCTGCTTCTCTTGATTGTTTCAAGCCTTGCAGCCCTGCATCGCGACAATCAGCTCTTGGCCGGCCTTGCAAGCCTGATCGGTCTGTTGGCGCTGGTTGGTATCAATCGACTAGGCGACCTCTCGTATAGCTGGCAAAGCGTCGTCTACGCAGGTTTGGTTCTGGTCTATCTGAACCTTGCGGCTTTGGGCGAGCGAGCGGCATTCAAACGCTTCAGAATCTTTTCAGCGCCACTCTATCTGATGGCCTATATCGTTACGCCAGTAGCGATCGGGCTTGGTTTGCGGGCCGATCTGCCAAGTGCGGCTTCGTCGCTGATCTTGGCGCTGAGCTTCGGGGTGCTGGCGATCGTGCGTCGACGCTGGTATGTAGGTTCGGTTGCGGCGCTCTTATTGCCTTGGGCCGCGACTCAGGCTTGGTTCTATCAAGCGGCTTCGGTGTTTGGCAGTAGCTCCTTGACGCTCTTCTGGTTGGCGATCAGCGTTGCGTTGGTGGGAATTGGTTTGTCGTTACGCTACTTGCTGCGCTCCGAATATGCTCTGCCCTACTATGTTGTTGGTTTTATGCTCGGATTGATCGCGCCCATGTTTGCACTTCAGAATCAGTTCCAGCTCTTAATCGCGCTTGGTGTCCAAGTTGCATGGTGGATCGGCTGGGCTGTGCTGAGCGGACGGGGCCACTTGATGGATGAGCGCCTTATGAGCGCCTTGGCGCTCCGCGATTTGATGCGGCTCTTTGTGTTGCCGATCTCACCGGTGGCGAGCTTGTGGCTTTGGAATCTATGCGATTACCTCAACGCATCTGTTAGCCAAACTGCCTTAGCCTTTGCCTTAGCAGCGATGCTTTGGATGCTGGTCGGTAACTTCCTCTACCGTGTTCGAGCTCAGATCTCGTTTGTGGTAGCGACTTGGTTGAGCGCGCTGTTCGCCTTGTGTTTGCCGATGCTCTGGGTGCCTTGGCCGTTTGCCTTTGCTGTGGGCGGTCTGGCGCTGGCAATGGTTTATGACGACTTCTATCAGCGCAAGCAGCCCTATCTCAGCATTGTCACTTGGTCTATGGCAGGGCTGTGGGCGCTATTGAGCATCATTGCGGTCTATGCTGCTTACACTATCTGGAAGCTGGAAGTCGCTGATCAGTGGTTGCCAGCCCTTATGGCGCTTGCTCTGATCGCCTGTAGTTTTAGTGCCGTAAAGCCGATCCGTCGCCCGGTCTGGCGTATGTTTGGCATGCTCAACCTTGCAGCGCTGCTGCATGTGTCGCTTTTGGTCTATCTGCCGGTTGAATTGAGTTTTGGCAAGGTCTACTACTTCTTGCTGGCCTTCGCCTACCTTGCAGCTCTGCTGGCTTGGAATACTCGCCGCATCGGCGCGTTGTCTGAAGCCTACCAGTCGAGCTTGCGCTATGCTTTGCACCTGAATGTTGGTTTGATCGCAGTTGCGAGCATCGGATCTGTTTGGATCGCCTCCTTTACAAGTGTTTGGTCTAACCCAGCACAGGCGGCCCAGTTCGAGAGTTTAGCCCTGAATCTGGGTATGAGCCTGCTGTTTGTGCTCTATGCTTGGCAACAACGTCAGCCCTTCTGGCTCTATCTCGCGTTGTGCGTCAGCTTCTTGATTCCAACCGACTATACTTGGCTTGTGGCCGAGGGAAACCAAGTTTTGCGTGGTTCGCTGCTCTTGCTCGCCGCCCTAACCCTGTTTGGAATCGGCTATTGGGCTAAGCGCAACCTTAATGTCGATTGGGCCAAGCCCATCTTGCTAGCCTCGAACCTGTGGGTGTTGCGTTCGCTCTTCTTTATGCATCACGATCCGCGCGCCTTCAGCACAGCGCTCTTTATCATCGCGCTGCTGTATGCCTTGCACCTGCTTGTTTGGCGTTCACGCGTATGGCTGTGGGCTGCTTTGATCGCCTTGTATGCTTGGATGGCGAGCCTTAGCGTGGCTTTAGGCTGGTCGACAAGCTACTTCGACTACATGCGAGTCGCACCATTCACACTCTTCGCGGTCGTGCTGGCATTGAGCGGCCTGTTGGTCGAATATCTGCTGCCAGACAAAAACGATCCTCGGCTGCAGATACTGAACCTCGATTCTTGGGCCCAACCCTTCTATCTGGTCTCGCTTTTCGCTTTCTTCGATACCTTTAGATGGGCTTTCCTTGGCAACGCTACGTCGGGCGAGATCGTTGGCTTGGTGTGGGCCTTCGCCTTCGTCTGTCTGATCTGGGGCAACTTCTGGCGCTCATCTTTGGTGCTAATAGCAGGTCTTGCAGCGCTTAGCTTTGGCAACGACTACTATCTGGCTCAGATCTGGGGCGCGAGTGATATTCAGCGTTTAGTGCTGCTTGCGAGCAGTGCGATCGTATGCTGGTGGCTCGCATTCGGCCTGAAGTCTTGGTCGCAGATCTGGGATGAGGCGCTACAGCTCTTTGCCTTGTTGATCAATGTGCTGAGCTTGATGATCGGCTTTTTGGCGGTGCTTCGCAATCCGTCCGATCCTATGCCGCTGATAACGGCCTTGGCGATCGGCGGTCTATTCTATATCGGCATGGCCTATCAGTTGCGCTCCTACTGGCTTAGCTACTTGGCGAGCGGCATGTTGGTCTGCGCTTGGATCGTCGCGGCCTTCACCTATCTGCCTGACCAGCCTCAGCTGTACACACTACCTGCTGGTGCTTATCTCTTGCTGGTGGCCGCCGCCGAACGCTTCCGTGCAGGCCAGTCCTTGACGGTTCAGCTTATGGATCTGCTGGGTGTAGCGATTCTGTTGGGCGTCACCTTCGCTCAATCGTTACCACACAGCTTCTCTTACGGTATGCTATTAGGTGCGGAAGCGCTGATCGTGCTGCTTCTGGGAATCCTTCAGCGCGTGCGCCTGCTCTTCTTTGCCGGATTGATCGTGTTCATTCTAAATGTCGGTGTTCAGAGCTTGAGCGCGGCGCAACAGCTTGAAAAAACCTTGCTCGCTTTTGTGATCGGTCTGATTTTGGTGTCGGTCGCTGTGTTTGTCGAACGCAAGCGCGACTATCTGATCGCTCAGTCGCGCCGTTTGTGGGCTGAATTCGAAACCTGGAACTAACTGCTTCCTAAAACTGTAAAAGGTTTCGTTGGGGCAAGCTGGTGTATTGTTGAGTTTGAGACAGCACATCAGCTTGCCTATTCGTTTCTATGGTACTATACAGTTACGGCAGTCTGAAATTAATGGAATACCTATGAGCCGAATACATTTGTGGATTTTAAAAACAGAACCAGACGAGTATTCGTTCGCTGATCTCGAGCGAGATGGCAAAACAGTCTGGAATGGTGTAGCAAATAACGCAGCCCTCAAACATATGCGCTCGGCTCAGGTCGGCGACCTAGCCTTGATCTACCATACGGGTGATGAACGCCGCGCCGTTGGCTTGGCCGAGATCGCCAGTATGCCCTACCCCGACCCACAGGAGCAAGACGAACGGCTTGTTGTCTTCGATGTGCGCCCTTTGCGCCTTTTGAAGCAGCCAGTTACGCTTGCGACCATCAAAGCGGATCCGTTCTTCGCTGATTTCGCTTTGGTGCGCCAAAGTCGTCTGTCTGTTGTGCCTGTAACCGACGAGCAGTGGCAGCGCTTAATGAGCTTAGCCGGCGAGGCCTGATCGCTCGTATCGATGTCGATACCTTGTGTTGTATTAGGATGGATGCCGTGAAGAGTTATCAGATCGAACCAACCAGTGTAGCCCGTTTCGCTGCGATCGCTCTGGAATGTGTTGATCGCGAATTCCCCTACAGCGCTCATCATGTTGTGAACGATGCTAGCGACCGACGTACCCACCGCGAACTCCACCCTGCATTTTTTGGCTGTTTCGATTGGCATTCGGCTGTTCATAGCCATTGGACGCTGGCGGCTGCCTTGCGCTATGTGCCCCAAGTCGAAAACGCCGCTCAGATTCGAGCTGCTCTGAACGACCATTTGACCGCAGAGAAGCTTCAGATCGAGGCGAACTACTTTCGCGAGCCGAATCGGCGCACCTTCGAGCGCCCCTATGGTTGGGCTTGGGTACTCAAGCTGGCCGAAACCTTGCACGGCTGGGATGACCCCGATGCCCGACGCTGGGAAGCCGCTCTTCAGCCGCTGACCGATGTGATCGTCGAACTCTTCCTCGACTATCTCCCTGCCCTGAACCGCCCGGTGCGAACGGGCTTGCACAACAACACCGCCTTTGGCATGGCATTTGCTTACGACTATGCCGTAACCTTTGCTAACGAGCCATTACGCCAAGCGGTTGTCGACTGCGCCTTGGTTTTGTTTGCGAGCGATCGCGACTATCCCGCAACTTGGGAGCCTGATGAGGTTGACTTCCTTTCGCCCTGCTTGACCGAAGTTGATCTGATGCGGCGTGTGCTTGAGGCCGAGACCTTCGCCAGTTGGCTCGACGGCTTTCTGCCCGATCTGGCCAAAGGCGAGCCGTCCAGCTTGCTCAATCCGGTCGCTATGATCAATCGCAGCGATGCCCAAGTTGTGCATCTCGATGGTCTGAATCTCAGTCGGGCCTGGGCGCTCTGGAACACCGCTGCCACCATGCGCCCCGACGATGTGCGCAAGTCGATTTTGCAGCGGGCAGCTGAACGCCATGCCGATGCTGGTTTGCAAGCGGTTGGGAGCGGCGACTATATCGGCGATCACTGGTTGGGAAGCTTTGCGCTCTACATGTTGCTGTGTGCAACCGACGCAGCGTAAACAACGTCTTATGTTTCAACTAGCCGTGCTATAATCAAGAAAAGCCCGTCTCTACCATGCGTAGGCGAACCGCTTGTAATAGCCAGTGTTTAGGCAAGCCTCTGCGTCTTGCCGCACTGCGAGACGCATTATGAACTTCGTAAATCAAATTCCAAATCTTTTAGGACTTTTTCGGATCGTTGCAACGCCGCTGTTGATGTGGTTGATCCTCATCAATACGCCAGCAGGCCACCTGTGGGCGGTGATCTTGCTTTTGTTGATGGCGATCAGCGACTTTCTTGATGGGAAGTTAGCGCGCAGCCTTCAGGTGGTTTCTCCACTGGGTATCTTTCTCGATACGATCTCAGACAAGATCTTTGTGGTAGGCGCTCTGTTGCCCATGATCACGCACAATCTGCTCTCCCCTTGGATCGTGCTGTTGGTTGTGGTGCGCGAATTCGCCATCTCGGGCTTGCGTTCGTATGCGGCAGCAGAAGGCACGGTGATCTCGGCGGGCAAATGGGGTAAACAAAAGCTGACCATAACTGTAACGGCTTTGGTTTGGCGCTTGCTTGAAGCACATGCAGCCACCGGCGGTGTGCTGGGAAGCGTTCCGTTCTTAGCATTCCTCTTTAACCTTTGGCCGATCCCGGTTGCGTTGATGGTGATCTGGACGATCTTCTCGGGCGTCGATTACTTCTGGAAGGCTTGGCCGCTGTTGCGTACCAGTTGGGTGCCGCGTTCGGCTGCCGAAACAAGCAAAGAGGCTCAGAACCCGGTTGCAAAGAAGAGTTAGTCCTAATCTACAAGAAGCAGAGAGTTCTTGGTGTTTGCGGCACCAAGAGCTCTTTTTTGTGTGAAGCGAATCCGCTCGAAAAGGCTTCAAGCTTTGGCGGTATGGGCTTCAAGCTCAAAACCAACTCTTAGCGCGTCCGCCTACGGCTATCAGATTCCTCACCACCCATTCAGCTCATCGAGCCTGTCGCTGCTTGCGTTGCGCAGCTTTGAAACCACTTTGAAACCTGCATTGATCGGCTCATTGAGCGACAGCGCGATACGACCCCATTTGATGGGCGGGATGTTGGTAGCCGAAGGCGGACGCGCCAAGGACCGAATGGAAGCTAAGGACATCTCCGCCTGAAAGATAAACAGCATGAACCTGCGATGCAACTATAGCCCAAGCCCAGCGGTGCAAGTGGCCTTAGAGATAGTCCCAGTGGGCGAAACTTGCCGCTTGGCCCAGATAGTTGCCCTGCGCATCGATCAGATTCCAGACCACGGCCTGCTTGATCATAAAGCGCCGCCCGCTTTTGGCGATTCGTACACCTTGATAGTGATCGATATAACCTTGTTTGGCGACCGTGTTGAGCAGCCGCTCGCGTTCGCTGCGTTCGAGCGCTTCGGCCGAATAGCGCGACGGCAATTGGGTTAGCTCTTGCCAAGTCATTTCGAACAGGCGCAGGGCGGTACGATTGCCGTAGTTAAAGATCGGGTCGGCTTCGGGCGTGTGCGAGAGCACAACAAAGGGCGCGTTCCAAAGCTGAATCGCATCTTCAAGCGGCGTAGAGCGCGGCTCGAAGAGTTCGCGCCCGGTCAAGTGGCGAAAGCTGTTGAGCAGCAACTGGGCGTGTTCGAGCTTGTAGTTATTGCGCTCGTTTGGTTCTTCTGATGACATCGCTTTTTCTTCTATTGGAGGCTGGCGTTATCGGCCAACACAAACGAATCGGCACTGGCTGTTAGCGTATTCGACCAGCGCGCGAACTCATTAGACGGCGTGCTAAAGATCACAAACGAGATCAGATTACCACGGTTGGCGATGTAGCCGCCGCCCTTGTGGCCGATCAGATCATCGGGCAGGTTGTAGCTGAATTCGACCCTAAGGCGCCCCACGTTGTCGGGCTCGCCGACTTTGACCTGAACCGTGGTGCCCAGCTCTTGGCTGAGGTAGCGCTCGAGGTCGATAGCGAGCTGCTCGCGGTCGTCGAAATCGCTGTTCTGATTGAGATAGACCGCGATAAACGAGCGGTGGTCAGGGCTGCGGAAGATATTGCGTACTTCTTCTGAACCGCGCTCTTCCTCGACCTGCCAATCGTGGGGCACCTCGATCTGGAACAGACCGCCGCTCTGTTGGTACGCTTCAAGCTGACTGCTCTCTCCCGAGGCGTCCTCGGTCTGCTGGGTGGGACGCGGTACCACGGGCATGGGCTGGTTAGGTGCCTCGCCCTCTTGTGGCTCAGGAAGCTCTTCGGCGGCCGCCACTGTTGGAGCAGCGGCTGCTGGGGCAGTGGTTGGCTCAGCGGCACTTCCTGACGCTGGAGCTGATGATGGTGGTGCCCCTCCACAGGCGCTCAGCAGAGCCAGCGCTGTAAGAACGCTGAGCCCAAGAGCGAGAATCTTTCGAGTTGACATAACCTTTTGCTTTCTGATCGCTTCGCACAGCTAGCGGGCTGGCTGCGAAAGCGTGTTGATCTCTGCCATCAAACGTTCGAGCGGCAAGATTCGCCCTTCGCTGCGGGCTGATTGGCTCGCGTGTGCGTCGAGATGGGAGCTGGCGGTGGCGATGATCGGCTCGTAACGGGTACGGTCGGCCGGCGTGAGCGGCACTCCGATCGTTTCGCGCAGGCTCTCGGCGGCGCCATAGAAGCGCAGTGCCTGCTGCCAGTGTTGGCCCTGCACGGCCAGCACGCTGATTCGTTCGAGGCATTCGGCGATGCCGCGCTGATCGCCAAGCTGCTCAAAGAGCGCGATACCTTCGCTCAAGAGTTGGCTCGGGCGTTCGAGCTCGCCCAAGTGCAAGCTGATTTCGCCCAGATTGCTGAGCGAGGTGGCGACGCCGCGCTGATCGCCCAATTCGCGTGCCAACTGCAGGGCTTCTTCTTGGAGCTGTTGGGCTTCTAGATAATCGCCCTGTTCGATCGCCACCATCGCAAGGTTGTTGAGCGAGTGGGCGATGCCCCATTGGTCGCCGAGCTGACGGCGCAGGGCCAAGCTCTCTTGGTGGAGCTGGCGCGCTTGCTGGTAGTCGCCTTGTTCGATCGCAACGATCGCGAGGTTGTTGAGGGCGTTGGCGATGCCGCGCTGGTCGCCGAGCTGACGGCGCAGGGCCAAGCTCTCTTCGTAGAGCTGCGAGGCGCGGCTATAGTCGCCCTGCTCGCTGGCGATGCCGCCCAGATTGTTGAGAGCGTTGGCGATGCCCTGCTGATCGTTGACCTGCTGCAAAAGCGGCAGACTCGCTTCAAACGCGCTGCGAGCGGTGTTGTAATCGCTTTGCATCCAAGCCAATACCCCGTTGCCGATCAAGGCGCGTGCCAAAACTCCGGCCTCGATCTGGTTTTCACGCCCCTGCAGAATGCGTGCAAACCACTGTCGCCCTTCCGAGAGATGGTTGCGCACATACCAGAAGCGCCAGAGCGCCGCCCCCATACGCGCGGCTTGGCTGTGTTGTTGGCGTTCGAGCTGCAAAGCGAGCGCGTTGCGCAGATTGTCGTGTTCGCTCTCCAGGCGATCGAACCAAAAATCTTGCTCTGGGCCGGTTAATTGAGGTTCGGCCTCCTCGGCCAGCGCGAGATAGTAGTGGGTGTAGCGGCTGACCAGATCCTCAAGTTCGTTGCTCATGCGGGCGTGGCTCCATCCGTATTCGCGAATCGTTTCTAGCATGAAGAAACGGACATCGCCCTCAGGAAGTTCCACTTGGCGCAGCAGACTTTTGTTGACCAGCGAGCCGAGCAGATCGAGCAGCTCGTTCGGATCGCCTTGGTAGATCGCTTCGAGCGCTTCGAGCGAGCAGCCGCCCACAAAGATCGAGAGCTCGGCGAAGAGGCGCTGCTCTGCGGGGCCGAGCAGGTTGTAGCTCCATTCGATCGCATTGCGCAGGGTTTGGTGGCGTTCGGGCATGTCGCGCGCGCCGCCCGTCAGCAGCGGCAGGCGTTCGGTCAGGCGCTCGGCTAGGCTTTGGGGCGAGAGCAGTTTGATGCGGGCCGCCACCAATTCGAGTGCCAAAGGCAGCCCGTCAAGGCGCGCGCAGATGCTGGCTACCGCCGCTACATTGCTGCGGTTAAGCTGAAAGGAGCTTTTGATCGCTTGGGCGCGGGCTACAAACAGTTCGATCGCGCTGTGTTGGGCGGCCTCTTCGACATCCAAATGCTTGTGGAGCTTGGGCAGGTCGAGCGTGGGCAGCGCTAGTTCGTACTCGCCTCGAATATGCAAAACCTCGCGGCTGGTGACCAAGATCTTGAGCTTGGGCGCGGCTTGCAGCAGCTCGCTCACCAAGCTGGAAGCCGGCATGATCTGCTCGAAATTATCGAGCACTAGCAAAAGCTGGCGTGCGGCCACGAACTGGCGCAGTTGGGCCTCGATGCTCTGGCTGCCGTCTTCGTGCACGCCCAGCGCTTGGGCGATGCTCGCGGGCACAAGCGCGCTATCGTTCAGCGCCGCCAGCGGCACAAAGCAGACTCCATCGCTGAACTGAGCGCGCATCTGGGCCGCGATCTCGAGCGCGAAGCGGGTTTTGCCGATACCGCCCGGCCCAGAGATGGTCACTAAACGAACCTCGTTCGATGCGAGCCAAGCCCGCACCTGCTCAAGCTGCTGGGCCCGCCCGATCAGTGGCGTGAGCGGCAGGGGCAAGCTGTAGTTGGGCGCCGCAGGCTCGCTGGCGGCCCCGATCGGCCGATCGATCGGGCTTTGAATGCGTTCGACTCGCCCTTCCGCCCGCGCCGCTTGGATAAAAGCCGGGCGCTCTTCCACCGGAATCAGCAACTGTTCAGCCAAAATCTCTGCGATCTGGCGCGAGGGCCGCCGTTCGTCCGACTCGATCTTACGGATCATTACGAGCGAGCAGCCGACGCGTTTAGCCAGATCTTCTTGAGTTAGGTCGAACGCTTTGCGTCGTCGTCGTAGCCAATAGCCAAAAGAGGCGTTGCCTTCCACACGAAACTCCATCACACATTCAAGATGTATCAGCCTTTGTATCACTTTGTGATACCACGCAACGGCCCGTTCTCGCTTTAATAGGGTTGTAGTGAAAACAGTGTTGCGCGGCCTGCTGAAACGGCGAAGCGAACCCGGCACTGCGACAGCAGTCAAGAAAAGGAAGAGACCATGAGCACAGCAGCGTTACGATTTGTTGGCCCTTTAGCGATTGGGACGAGCTATACCTCTTCAGAACATGATAACGAATTGATTGTTGCCAGCCAAAATGGCGACCTGCATGCATTCAACGTTTTGGTGAAGCGCTACGAACGGCGAGTCTATGGGTTGTGCTATCGGCTGTTAGGTGATCAGGAACAGGCGGCCGATGTCACGCAGGAAGTCTTTTTATCGGCCTTCCGCCATATTTGCAGCTTTAACGGCGGCCCACTGGCCCCCTGGATCTTGCGGATCGCGAGCAATGCCTGCGTCGATCATCTGCGCGCCCGTCGTCGTCGTCCGAGCGAGTCGCTCGATTACGCTTGGGACGACGAGGAGAACGCCTACACCTTTGAAATAGCAGATAGCTCGGAGCGCCCGGAAGAAGCTGTGCTTCGAAACGAGCTTGGAGAGCAGATTATCGATGCGCTCAACCAGCTGCATCCCGACCAGCGCAGCGTGATTGTGATGAGTGATATTCAGGATCTGAGTTACGAAGAGATCGCCCAGATCAGTGGTCTCGCGCTCGGCACCGTGAAGTCGCGTATCAGCCGTGGGCGCGCCCGTCTGCGCGAGATCTTACGCGCCGAAGGGTTTTAGGCATGATAGGCCATCTGCTCGCTTCTCTGCAAACCTCCTCGCATTACCGCCCGCTTGCTGATGTCCGTATAAAAAGTGGTTTGCGCGATTCGTACTTGTCACGAATAACGCAAACCACTCTTCTACTAGCAAACTACCAGATTTTTAGGTGCGATACTCCGCGTTGATCTTGACATAATCGTAACTGAAGTCGCAGGTCCAGACCGTGGCTTGACCATCGCCCAGATTAAGGTCAGCTTCGATCTTCACTTCAGGTACATCGAGCAGTTTGTGCGCTTCGATCTCGTCGAAGTCAACCGGAATGCCACCCTCCAGCACCTTCAGCCCACCGAAAAAGAGCGAAACCTTATCTTGATCGAGCTCAACTCCGCTGCGACCCAAGGCCATCAGCACGCGGCCCCAGTTCGGATCGGCCCCGAAGAGCGCGGTCTTGACCAGCGGCGAGTTGGCGACGGTCATAGCTGCTTGGCGTGCTTCGGCATCGCTGACCGCGCCGCGCACTGTGATGGTTACAAAGCGAGTTGCTCCTTCGCCGTCGCGTGCGACCTCTTGGGCCAGCTTCTGACAGATCGCTACCAAACCTTCGTACCAAGCTTGGCCATCGGGTGAATCCAGATCCGAAATAGTTTCGCTCTTGCTGGCGCCATTAGCCAAAAGCAAGAGTGTATCGTTGGTGCTGGTGTCGCCGTCGATCGTCATGCTGTTGAAGCTAACGTCTGCCGAGCGTCGCAGGGCGCTATCAAGCACCTCGGGCGTAATGCTGGCGTCGGTGGTGATGACCGAGAGCATGGTCGCCATGTTGGGGGCGATCATACCGGCACCCTTCGCCATACCGCCGATCTTGACTTTGCTGCCCGAGGGTAGGCTCACCTCGACGGCGCAGGTCTTGGGGCGCGTATCGGTTGTCATAATCGCTTGGGCGGCTGCCGGACCGCCTTCGCAAACCAGATCGATGCTGATCTCGGGCAGGCGGGCCAAGATCTTGTCGACCGGCAGTTGCACACCGATCACGCCAGTCGACATCACAAAGGTGCTGTCGGCGGGCAGGCCGAGCGTGCTTTCGACCGCTTTGGCGGTGGTGGCAGCGGCCTCTAGACCGGCGGGGCCAGTACAAGCGTTAGCGTTGCCGCTATTGATTACAACAGCGCGCACATTGCTATTGTTGCGTTTGATAAGGGCCTGATCGAACAGAACCGGCGCGGCCTTCACCTTGTTGGTGGTGAAGATCGCAGCGGCGCTGCAGGGTCGATCAGAAACGATCAGAGCGAGGTCGGCGCGGTTGGTGTATTTGATTCCGCACTCGGCAGTTGCTGCGCGAAAGCCCTCTGGCGATGTTACATGGCCGTGGGCGAGGAATGAGAATGTCATCACTTACTCCTGTTGGAGAAGGAACATAAAACAACACGCGCTATGGGGCACTCTGCTCACAGTCTGTGTTGTGCTACGGATACAAGTGTTTTAGGCTGTTTCTTCCTCGGTAGGAATAGGTGCAGCCGGTTTTTGCGAACCACCTTCGGGAGTCGGCTCGACATCTTCCCATTGGATCGAATCGCGTGCCCCAACTTCGCGCAGGTGGGTCGCGTCGTTGTAGTAGACGAGCCGCCAGAACTGCTCGCCCGTCTTTTGACGGGTCGCCTGTTCCCAGCAGGTGATCGATGTGTTGATGGTATAGAAGCGAGTGCGGGTCAGGCTAAAGGTCGGCATGTCGAAGAAGCTGATCAGCGACGAATCGATCACGCCGCCATGGCAGACCACCACGATCGTCTTGCCAGCGTACTCACGGGTGATGTCGTTGAGGGCTGTTGCGACGCGCAAGACGAACTGGGGCCAGTTTTCGCCGCCGGGTGCGATCGGCCGGAACGGATCTTTTTCGAAGTCTGGCATGCCGTACTTGGCGTGGGCATCGGCGACCTGCATACCGTCCGCTTCGCCAACCCGAATCTCTTGCACATCGTCGCGCGAGATGATCGGCAAGCCGAGCGCCGGGGCGATGATCTGAGCGGTTTGCTGGGCGCGCGGAAGGGTGCTTGCGATCAACACATCGGCTTTGATCTCACCCGTCCCCGCCAACCGATCGCGCAAGCGTTCTGCCTGGGAGATCCCCAAGGGAGTAAGACCGCGATCGCCTTTCATTCCACCAACAATCGGTTCGATATTAGGATATGATTCGCCGTGTCGAATAAGATAAAGTCGTGTCATGATTGCGCAAGAGCTCGTTCAAAAGCGCCCGAAGGCCCTTTCAAACCTCGCCCAACTCCTTGTGTATTCAGAATGAGCTACAGAGGAGAAAGCTGCATTCGCCTTCTCCTCTGTCGATGCTACTGCGTTGTTGTAGGTGCTGTATGAATGGCTAAGCAGCTATTCACACGTCTTGCAGATCGACTATTCTTCGTTCTGCTTGGAAAGAGCCTGAACCTTGAGGGGCAGGCCGTAGAGGCGGATAAAGCCCTCGGCATCCTTCTGGTTGTAGACCGCCTCTTCACCGAAGGTAGCCAGGTCTTCGCTGTAGAGCGAGTAGGGTGAGCGGCGACCAGCAATAATGATGTTGCCCTTGTAGAGCTTGAGGCGCACTTCGCCGGTCATATTGCGCTGGGTCGACTGCACAAAAGCGTCGTAGGCTTCGCGCACGGGGGTGTACCAGCGGCCGTTGTAGACCAAGTCGGCGTAGTCGATCGCGATGCGATCCTTGGCGCGCAACACATCCTTGTCGAGCACGATCGACTCGAGTTCGCGGTGCGCGGTGTAGAGGATGGTGCCGCCCGGGGTCTCGTAAACGCCGTGGCTCTTCATACCGACCAAGCGGTTCTCGACCAAGTCGATGCGGCCGATACCGTGCTTGCCGCCCAGCTTGTTGAGGGTTTCGAGCAGCGGAACCAGACCCATCTGCTCGCCGTTGATGGCAACCGGAACGCCCTTCTCGAAGGCGATCGTGATGTATTCTGGCTCGTCGGGAGCGTTCTCAGGCGAGACACTCAGCTCGTACATATCTTCCAGCGGCTCGTTCCAGGGATCTTCCAGCACGCCGCCCTCGTGGCTGAGGTGCCAGAGGTTGCGGTCGCGGCTGTAGATCTTCTCGGCGGTAGCGGTCACCGGAACGTTGTGTTCGGCAGCGTAATCGAGGGCATCTTCGCGCGAGCGGATGTTCCATTCGCGCCAAGGAGCGATAATCTTGAGATGGGGAGCCAGCGCGAAAACGGTCAGCTCGAAGCGGACTTGGTCGTTGCCCTTACCGGTCGCGCCGTGAGCGATCGCATCGGCACCTTCGGCCAGAGCGACGTCGACCATATGCTTGGCGATGATCGGGCGAGCGAACGAGGTACCCAGCAGGTATTTGCGCTCGTAGATCGCGCCGGCTTGCATAGTGGGGATAATGAAGTCGCGCACGAACTCTTCGCGCATATCGTGAATAATCAGCTTGCTTGCGCCGCTGGCCAGTGCCTTGGCTTCCAAGCCTTCCAGCTCTTCAGCTTGGCCGACATCGGCACAGAAACAGATCACTTCGCAGCCGGGGTAGTTTTGGCGCAACCACGGCACAATAATCGACGTATCTAGACCGCCCGAATAGGCCAGAAGGACTTTTTTAACACTAGAATTTGCCATCGTTTCCTCGCTATGTGAGAGAACAAGTTAAGATCAGTTCTCTTCGTGTCGATAGCGTCATTACGAAGAGAGGAGAATGATTTCCAAGGCAGAGAGGTCTGTAAAAAATCAAAAAACCAGCTTGCCCGTCTGGCAGCTGGCTGATCATCCACCCAAAACACCGCTACCCAGACAGCTATGCTGGCAGATGACGGCGACGGATCCTGAGATGGATTGTCGGCAGAACATACATAACTATCACTAACCTTGGCTAATAAACGCGCTAAAAGTATAGCATACAGCACTTTTATCGTCAAAAGCGCGCTTAGCTTAGTTGAGCAAGACCACCCGTTCAGATTCAAAGCTCCAGTCATCTAAAACATCGACCTCTACCACAATACGCGGGTTGAGCGGATCGATCCGTTTGACCAAATGAATATCGACGACTCGGTTATCGTTGACACCTAGAGCAGTACAGATGGCATCTTGAGCGATCTTGAGGCCGCCATCGAGGTCGCGGCGCAGGGGAGTCTCGAAGTAGAAGTCGATAAAGAGCGCGAGGTAGCCTTTTTGTGCCGCTTGGCAGAGCTCTTCTGTGATCGTGCCTCGGTTTTGGAGCAACTGTAGATAGCGATCTACCGACTTTTTATAGCGGCGCGCTTCGGTGCTCAACACACGTCGCCCGTTCACCGTCACATACTGGTTATTGACGCTGGGCGGCATAGGTAAGGTAAAGGTGATATTGTAACTCATAGCAGCTACTCCCTATCGAACATCTGTGCGTTAATTATACCATAGGCCCGCTAGGCGCAAGTCGGTCTAGAGCGGGAAGCGCGCAGACTTGTCCTTGCTCTCACTCTGGCGGAAAGCGTCCTGCCCGCAACTAGATTCTTGACCGCGTCCGCCTACGGCTACCAACTTCCTCACCCAAACCAGAGGGCTATCGTCTCAGCGCCCCAGCCGCTCAACTACTTCACCACACAAGGCTCTTTTTTGTTCACCATGCGAGACGCGGAGACACAGAGTCTTTTGAAGGATTTAGTTTGAACTGTCTGTGTGATTGTTTTAGCGCTTGAGCAAGCTGAAACTGCCGAAGCGTACCCTGCGCCTGTCGAAGGGCATGCTTCGGCGGCTGCGTTTGTCGATCGCATACAACATCACCATTCAGCCCCTCGCCCGCAGTGCGGGAGAGGGGGCCGGGGGGTGAGGGCAGATAACGCTGACCGTATGTCGATTTGTGGCTAATGTACAGCTTGGCGGGAGAGGGGTCGGGGGTGAGGGCCTCGCTGAAAGCATTGAGATGCTCTGCCGAAGGCGAACCGCCTGAATGGGAGGATAGGATGTTGATAGCCGGAGGCGGACGCGCCAGAGACCGCATGGGAGCGAGAGACCTATCCGCCACCTGATATGGCGTATTGAGCGCAGCAATTGTGTAATACCAAATCCGTTTACAGCCATGCGCTCTTGTAAGGCAAAAACGGAAATCAAGTTCCACTCTGCCGAAGGCCAAAGAGAAAGTAATCAACCGGATTTGGTATAACTCGCGGGAGAGTGGCAGCGTTGCATAACAAAACTACTCGCTTTCTGTCGAAACAGGGGAAGCGAGTAGTCTTGGGAAGTTCTGTTTGTTTCCTCTATGCCCGCTGGGTGCTGCTGCTCACTTCTTTGGCATTGAAGCTTTCAGCTTTGCGCTTGCTCTGCCAGATAGCCCAGATCAGTACCGCCAAACAGATGATCATCGAGATGATCACCGCAGGGCTGGTTGGGTTGACGGTGACGACGATCGGGGCAACGATCAGTGCCACTAGGTTGATCACCTTGATCATGGGGTTAAGGGCGGGGCCTGCCGTATCTTTGAGCGGGTCGCCGACCGTATCGCCGACCACAGCCGCTTTATGCGCCTCGGAGTGCTTGCCGCCGTAGTTGCCTTCTTCGATGAATTTCTTGGCATTGTCCCAAGCGCCGCCAGCGTTCGACTGGAAGACCGCCATTAGCTGACCCGAGAGGATAATACCAGCCAAGAAGCCGCCCAGTGCTTCGACGCCCAACACGAAACCGACCAAGATCGGCACCAAAACAGCGATCAAACCGAGGCTGATCAGCTCTTTTTGGGCTGCGGTGGTCGAGATATTGACCGCGCGAGCGTAGTCGGGCAGCACCTTGCCCTCCATTAGGCCCGGGATCTTGAACTGGCGGCGTACTTCGTTGACGATCTCTGAAGCAGCACGTTGCACCGCGCGGATGGTCAGCGACGAGAAGAGGAAGGGGATGGCGCCGCCCAAGAGCAGACCGATGAAGACCGGAGGCGCAGCAACGTTAATGCCTTCGAGGATGGGCTGGCCGAGCTGGGCTTGCACTTTGCCTACATCGGTGAGGAAGGAGCCGAACAGTGCTACAGCTGCGATCACAGCCGAGCCGATCGCGATACCTTTGGTAACCGCCTTGGTGGTGTTACCGACCGCGTCGAGGTCGTCCATCACGTTGCGAGCGTTCTTGTCGAGGCCAGACATCTCGCCGATACCGTTGGCGTTATCGGAGATCGGACCGAAGGAGTCCATCGAGATGGTGTTGCCCGTCAAGAGCAGCATACCGATACCGGTCAGCGAAACGCCATAGAGAATGGCGGTGAACTGGGTGGCAGCAGGCTCGCCAGCATAGATCAATACCGAAGAGACAATCGATCCGGCGATCACAACCACGGCCCAAACGCTCGATTCCATACCCAGGGCCATACCCGAGAGAATGTTGGTGGCCGAACCGGTTTGCGAGGCTTGGGAGGTTTCTTTGACCGGGCTGAAGTGGGTTGAGGTGAAGTATTCGGTCAGTTTATCGAGCACGATCGCCAAGACCACACCGGCCAAGGTGGCGAAGAAGGGGCGCCAGTCGGTCGAGGTGACACCGTTGCGCTCGTAGGTCATAAACAGCGGGGTGACCGCTGCGCTTGCGGCCACAGCCAGGCCGGCGGCAACGTAGAAGCCACGGTTCATGGCAGCCATTGCGTTGCGGCGGCGCTCGTCGGTGCGTACCATCTGGTTGCCGATCACCGAGGCGACCACGCCGATCGCACGCAAGACCAGCGGGAAGATGATGAAGCGCAGGTCGTATTGACCATCGCCGATCGTGCCAACCACGGCATCGCCCAGCACCAAGCCGAGGATCAAGGCCGATACCAAGGTGACTTCGAAGCTCTCGAAGACGTCAGCGGCCATACCAGCGCAGTCGCCCACATTGTCGCCAACCAAGTCGGCGATGACAGCGGCGTTGCGGGGGTCGTCTTCGGGAATGCCCGCTTCAACTTTACCGACCAAGTCTGCGCCAACGTCGGCAGCTTTGGTGTAGATACCGCCACCGACACGCATAAACAGCGCGATCAGCGAGCCGCCAAAGCCGAAACCAAGCAGTGCGTCAGGGGCTGCGATGCCGAAGACCAAGAAGATTAAGGTACCGCCAAGCAGGCCCAGACCGACCGTCAGCATACCTGTGACCGAGCCGGAGCGATAGGCGACTTGAAGTGCAGGATCGTAGCCTTTGCGGGCAGCCGCTGCTACACGGACATTGCCCTCAACTGCGACGTTCATGCCGACGAAACCAACAGTGTAGGAGAAGAGCGAGCCAAGCAAGAACGCGACTGCACGACCGACCGCAACCCAGATCAAAGCGGCTTCTTCACTTCCAAAACGCAAAACCGCTTCATGGGTTGGAGGAACCACCAAAACGCTTGCACCCAAAACAAACGTAAAAACCACGATCAAAATAGCGATCGTGCGGAACTGGCGCGAGAGGTAGGCATTCGCGCCATCGCGAATAAAACCCCACACCTCTTGCATGCGAGCCGTGCCCTTGTCTTGCGCAAGGATCTGGCTGCGAATAAAGAAAGCGTAGGCGATCCCGATCAGGGAGATGACGAGCACCGTCCAAACCGCATACGTCTCAACTTGGTTCAGCTGCTCCATACGAAAGTACTCCTTATAGAGCTTATGCTCTGACAAACATTGGCTAGGACATGGAAGGAGGGGAAGCGTTGTATTTGCACAAATGAGTGGAATTTAGGTCGATTTGGCAAAAAAACAGAGGCCAAGCTGCCTCTTTATGACGGAAAGCGTTCGCAACGTCGCGCCTCTCTCCTTTCTGTTTACTGCCAGCCGTGGCGATATAGGATACAATCAACAAAAGTTGGCATATTGTAGCATAGAGATAACACCCTTGCAACGTAGTCTGTTGAGGTGTAAGCAAGTTTTTTTACATCTTCACGCAGCTGAAGAACAATGTTTTAATTTTGAAAACGTGGTTTTTTATTCGAGAACGATTGATTGTTTGAAATGGACCAGACAATGTATAAAAACAGTCATTTGCGATTAGATAAGAAAAAGGGGTGAAATGAATAACATCTCACCCCTTTTTAATTCCCTTTTAACCTGTCTGGGCTTGTGCTTTTTCGTTGCCTAACGATCTAAGCATTTAACGGGCTAAGTCGTTATTTGGTGATGCTTTTACAACCAAAGGCATATAGATCTTCGTTGTTGTGTCTGGCGTTGGCTGAGGCGTGCTTGCTGGCCTGACTGTGAGTGTGCCATCAACATACGTAATGGTGTAGGTCTGGCTGCTTAGCCCTGAAGCCTTGATCGGATAGCTGCCCGCTGGGCTGCTGATGGTCGCGCTGGTTTGGAAGGTGAGCGTTCCGCTGAGCTTGCTCGGATCGTCGCCTAGTACGAAGCCGCTGTAGCTTACGCTAAAGCTAGGGTTCGCTTGGCCCTGCTCGCGGCTAGCATCGTTCACCTTAATGGTCAGCGGTGCTTTGGCGATCGTGAGCTTAAAGTTTTGGTTGCCGATTGCTCCGGTGCCGCTTTGGGCGCTGATCGTTAGGCTAAACTCGCCCACTTCGCGCGGTGTGCCGCTTAGTACTCCCGTTTGAGCGTTGAACTGCAGCCCTTGCGGCAGCGTTCCGCTCAGACTCCAGCGTGTGCCGCTGCTGCTGTTCGATGTAAAGCTATGGCTAAAGGTGCTGCCGTACATGCCGTTGGCTTGATCGACACTGGTGATCGTGATGCTTGGGCCATAACGACGCAGCTCATGACCGACCGATGGATCGCTGGCATTAAAGAAGAGCGCGTCTTTAAAGCTGTAGTATTGGATCGGGAAAGAACTGGCTTGACCAGTGTAGATATCTTGCAATAGCTTGGTTCCGGCCTCCGTGCCATCGCTGATCCAGATCTCAAGTCCGGTTGTTGTATCGCCGTGGGTGAAGAAGAAGTGTGAGTCGTGGGCACCACTCAAAAAGTTGGGTAAGGGTAGGATGAGCGTAAGAACGCTCGATGTTTGATGGACTGGGAAGGTGCCGCTCGCTGTACCGTTGCTACGCCAGAGCTCTAAATTCGATGTATCGTCATTGTAGAGCGTAAAGAAGAGTAGATCTCCAGCGCCTTGCATAAAAGAGGTCTCAAAGGTAGCTGTTGGATCGCTGTAGAGGTCTGCAACTTGTACGGTTCCCGTAGCTGTCCCATCGCTTTTCCAGAGCTCTTCACCCGTTTCCCAAGTGATGGCGATGAAATAGAGCGCATTGTCGGTGACGGTCAGCGCGTACGGGTAAGAGCCTTCGCTGCCAGGTTCGATATCTTTGACGAGTTGGGTACCTGCGACGCTGCCATCGCTCTTCCAAAGCTCTTCGCCATAGGTGCTATCTTCGGCGATAAAGAAGAGCGTACCGTTGAGGTCGACCATCTCTGGCATACAACCACATGTGTAGATCGAGCTTTTAAGCAGAATTGTGCCTGCTGTTGTGCCATCAGTACGCCACAAGTCGATATAGTTTGTAATTGGATTATCGATTAAGAAGTAGACATAATTACCAGATACCGTCAACTGATAAGGATCGGCGCTTGCGCTATCTGGCTCGATATCTTTGACAAGTTTGGTGCCGGCCTCGGTACCATCGCTGACCCAAAGCTCGTAGCCGTGGATACCATCGTCGGCGTTGAAGAAAAGCTTGCCGTTATGGGCGACAAACTCAAATGGATCGCTGCTATCTGTGCCAGGGTAGATATCTTTGACAAGCTGTGTGCCAGCTGTTGTGCCATCGCTTTTCCAAAGCTCATACCCATGCTCATCGTCATAGCCAATAAAGAAGAGCGTATCGCCAACCCCCGTCAGGCGAAAATAACCCTGTGTAAACGGGAAGCCAGCGACGATGGCGGCCGCTTCGAGCTGCGAGGCTAAGGTGGCGACATAACTTGTGCCAGCGCCAGAGCCGTCGCTCTTCCAGAGTTCGATATCGCTTTGATCGCGCCATACAGCGAAGTAGAGGTATGAATCGGTGTGAGCGAATTCTAAAAACAGGCTATCTACTGGTGCGTTATTGAGGTCCTTAAAGAGCTGCGTGCCCTCTGTACTTCCATCGCTGGCCCACAGTTCGCTGCCTACTAGACGGGTGAAAGCGCCAAAAAAGAGACGATTTTGGAAGATGGTGAACGCACTCAGGTAGGAAGCTTCGGCGCCGGGGTTGATATCTTTGAGCAGCATTGTGCCAGCGGCTGTGCCATCGCTGACCCACAACTCATAGTTATCTTCGCTGTCGCGGGCGCTAAAATAAAGCTTATCGCCAAAAGCTGTCAGAAGTTCTGGGTAGCTGCTGTCGTCGCCCACAAAGATATCCTTGACAAGCTGCGTGCCAGTCGTTGTGCCATCGCTGCGCCAGAGCTCTGATCCTTCGTCGGCGCTGCTTGCTGCGAAATAGGCCGTGTTGCCTATGACCGTGATCGATGAGATATCGGAATCATCGGGTCCGACGTAGATATCTTTGAGCAACTGGGTGTTGGCGCTGCTACCATCGCTGATCCAAAGCTCCTCGCCCTCGGCATCTGTGCTGGCTACAAAGAGCAACTGATTGTTTAAGATTGTAAATTGGTAGGGATAACTACTGTCGCTGCCTGTCGTATTGAGGTCTTTAAATAGTTGTGTTCCGGCGGCTGTTCCATCGCTGACCCATAACTCAGTTCCAGTAGCATCCTCATAGGCCGAGAAGTAGATTTTATTTTGGAAGACAAACAAGTCTTCGGGCCAAGAATCGTCATTGCCGGGTGCGATATCGATTAAGAGTTGGGTGCCAGCTGTTGTGCCATCGCTCTCCCACAATTCTCTTCCATTTGTGCCATCATCGGCGGCGAAATACACTTTGCCGTTAAGGGTGACAAAGCTATAGGGGTACGAATCGTCCAAGCCAGGGTTGATGTCTTTGAGCAGCTGGGTGCCAGCCACTGTACCATCGCTAACCCATAATTCGTAGCCATTTATTGGGTCATAGCCTTGGAAAAAGAGCTGGTTGTCTAGAACCGTTGTTGATCCAAGCTCGGCCTCGATCTGGGCCAACTGGATCGTTCCTGCTTCCGTGCCATCACTGACCCAAAGTTCATAATCGTCATTTTCGTTGCTGATCGAGAAGAAGAGTTTGCCCAGGGCTGGAGTCAATTGGGTCGGCGAAGAACCCTGCTCTCCATCGACGATGTCTTTGAGCAGCTTTGTTCCTGCGACGGTACCATCGCTGATCCAAAGTTCGTTGCCGTGTTCGAGATCTTCCGCACTGAAAAAGAGCTTATTGTCTACAACAGTGAGCTCATCGGGGAATGAACCCTCTGTTCCGGTCGAAATATCTTTGACCAGATCAAGTGTATAGCCTGGGATCTGTGCATTTACCGAGAGATGCGGAAGGAATGAAAGGCAGAAAAGTGTCAGAAGGAGGCAAACGGGTGTGCGGTATCGAAAGTTCATGCAATCCCCCAGTGATGGATATGAGTTCGAGATACAAGATCAACCACGCTGCTCTAGACAAACACCGATGGAACCAGCAGATGTAAATTGTTGATGAGATTCTTCTTAGTATCTAGATTGTAAAATCATAGCATGTCGCAATTAATCAAAAGCATTTTTTTGCTGAAGAGGTATTAATATGCATCAATTGCTTAAAACTGCTTCATTATACTATCGCTTACAGAGTAATGGTGATATGAAATTCGGTTAAATTATTGGGTTTCAGGGCGGCCTTTCGGCACAGCTAGAAGCCCATTGCGGCGGACGAGATGTTGGTAGCCGTAGGCGGACGCGCTGAAAGCCTTGTTTGGGGAAGAGACCTAGCCGTTTGAAGACTGATACCAAATCCGGTTGATTAGGTTCTCTTTGGCCTTCGGCAAAGCGGAACGTGACTCTTTCCTTTTCCCGGCTTTTCGTTTTTCTGAGCGAAGAGAATGCACGTTTTTAAACGGATTTGCTATGAACTACACAAGCGGACTATGAACTGCGATTTGCTGAACAACGAACAGAAGCTGTGCTGGCGCGACGGCCTAACACAGCTTCTGTTTTGAATGTTGTAGGAGTAAGGCTTAGGTGCCTTCTTGCCAAGAGTTGAGATAGCGCTCTTGCTCGTCGGTGAGCGTGTCGATGCTGACACCCATAGCCTTTAGCTTGAGCGCGGCGATCTCGCGATCGACCTCTTTGGGCAGGGCGTGAACGGCGTTGGCGAGCTTGCCCTTGTTTTTGAGTAGATACTCGCTGGCGAGCGCTTGGTTGGCGAAGGACATATCCATCACGGCGGAGGGATGGCCTTCGGCGCTGGCGAGGTTGATCAGGCGGCCTTCGCCCAACAGATTGATCTCGCGGCCATCTTTGAGCAGGTATTGATCGACCAAGTGGCGCGGTTGGCGCTTCTCGACGGCCAGCGCCTCGAGAGCTGGGATATTGATCTCGGCGTTGAAGTGGCCGCTATTGGCGATGATACAGCCGCTCTTTATGGCTTCGAAAGCGTTGGCATCGATTACATGCTTGTTGCCCGTAGCGGTCACAATAAAGTCGGCTAGGCGAGCGGCCTCGACCATCGGCATAACACGATAGCCGTCCATTGCGGCTTCCAAAGCGCGAACCGGATTGACTTCGGTGACGATTACATTGGCGCCCAAGCCGCGAGCGCGCTCGGCGATACCGCGCGAGCAATAGCCGTAGCCGCCGACCACAAAGGTTTTGCCAGCCAGCAGCACGTTGGTGGCGCGAATGATGCCGTCGATCGTGCTTTGGCCGGTGCCATAGCGGTTGTCGAAAAGGTGCTTGGTATCGCTATCGTTGACGGCGATCACAGGAAAGGGCAGCACACCGTCGGCGGCCATAGCCTTGAGGCGGATCACTCCGGTAGTGGTCTCTTCGGTCGAGCCGACGATCTGGCTCAGCAGTTCGCGGCGCTCGGTCAGAATGGCGCTCACCAAGTCGGCCCCGTCATCCATCGTGATATGCGGCCCGTGATCGAGTGCGGCATTGAGATGGCGGTAGTAGGTTTGGTTGTCTTCGCCCTTGATGGCATAGACCGGGATCTCATCGTCGTTGACCAGCGCAGCGGCCACATCGTCTTGGGTCGAGAGCGGGTTTGAAGCGCAGAGCACAATATCGGCGCCGCCAGCGGCTAGGGTGCGCACGAGGTTGGCGGTTTCGGTTGTGACGTGCATACAAGCGCTGATCTTCAGGCCAGCGAGCGGGCGCTCTTGTTCGAAGCGCTCGCGCAATTGGCGTAGAACGGGCATCTCTTGTTCTGCCCAACTGATGCGCCTTCGTCCAACTTCGGCCAGCCCAATGTCTTTGATATCGAATTCGTTGCTCATTATCGCTCCTTACACAGAATGACAGGGATCGCAGTGTGGGGTGTTGAGCAGAGCCGGGGCAGGCGTATCTTCAAGCTGTTTTAAGGCTGTACGAGCCAATTCGCTGGCGGGGTTGATCCGCAGGGCTTGTTGGTAGCAGTAGCGCTGTTCTTGGGGATCGCTGAGCTGGGTTGCCAGCCACAACCAGTCCATTTCAAGGTTGGAACATTCCAGAATGGCGCACTGTAAGGCCCTTGAAAAACGCAAACTGTCTTGTTTTTGCATCATACACCTCAGATCTGCGAAACATACGCAGCCAGTGTATGTTGTGCTGAGGAATCGCGCATCACCCGATCATGCTATTTTTGCTGCTGCTTTGAGAACAGCTCGTTGATCAGGCTGCACAAACGCTGCTCTTCAAGATCGCTCATCTTGGGGTGCATAGGCAGATAGACGATCTTGTCGAGCATGGCCGAGGCTTGCTGAGCGGCGGGGTGGGCGACCATGGTCGAGGCGTGTCGGGTGGCATCGAAGCCGTGGGCGCGCAAGAAATGCATCAGATGCTCGGGCTTATCGCTGGCGATAGGAATGACCCAGTGGCTGTGTCGTGTGAGTTTGCTGCCGGGCCAGTGAACGCTTAGAAGGCGGGAGCGCATACGTTGGGCGCGCGCAACACGGCGCTGAACCTGTTGTTGGCCGTTTTGCTTTAGGCGGCGTTCGAGCAGGCGCAGCAGAGGGGTGCTTGGCTGTTGGCGGATGCGCTGGAAGAGATCGCCCGCTTTGAAGCCGCGCACCGCTCGGTTGATGATCTGATCGTAGTCGTGTCCGCGCAGACGACAGATCGTCACAAACAGGCTATAACAAACGCGAATCGAGATCAATTTGAGCAGACTGAACTGCACAACGCGCTTGAAGAAGCTCGAGCGTGATTGACGCGGATAACGCGCTTGTAAGGCGCGGGCGTGGACGCATAGCTCGGGATCGTTGCACGAGATCAGTGCGCCGCCCAAAGCGGTGGCGGTTTTGATCGGCCCAAAGCTAAGCATGCGCACATCGCTGTCGGGGTGGCCGCACTGCTTACTGCCGTTGTAGGCTTGGGCGCAATCTTCAAACAGCAGCAGATTGTGGTGTTTGGCGAAGGCCACGATCTCATCGAGCGGCATTTGGCTGCCAAACAGATGCGCGATCAGGATCGCTTTGGTGCGCGGTGTGACAGCTCGCTCAAGTGCTTGCAGATCGATCGAGAGATCGTACTCGTCGAGGTCGATCGGTACCACCACCAGCCCGTGACGCTCGATGATCTCGAACATGTGGGGGATGGTGATGGCTGAAACGATGATCTCACTTCCTGCTGGCAGCGCGAGAGCTTGTAACACAAGGTCGAAGCCACTGCGCACCGAAAGACATGCGAAGGTGGCTTGATCAGGCCAACAAGCTTCAACCGCTTTTTGGGCCTGCTCGTTGCTATCAAGGCGTACACAATAGGCCAATCCAGCTAAGAGATCTTTCCATGAAAGGTCTGGTGTTCCGCGCGGAAGCATACTAATCCTATGCTACAAGATTCCATTCAAGCGCCCGACGGGTTGCGGCTGCTCGCGTTGTGACGCCAAGTTTGCCGAAGATAGATCGAATGTGAATATTGACAGTATACGGGCTGATCGTTAAGTGCTCGGCAATCTGGGCATTGGTGAGTCCTTCGGCTAGGAGCGCCAGCACTTCAGATTCGCGAGCGGTTAGGCCGAAAGCAGGTTTCTGTGGCTCTGAGAGCTGACCCTGCTCCGGTTGGGCGATCGCTTTCACAAGCTCGTCGAGATCGCTGTGCTGGCCGAGCGCGCTAAGCGCCAAACAATGCTCTTTGCCGAGTTGCGCTTCGACAGCCTCTACAATACGCTGGTAATCGGCTTGATCGCTCTGTTCGAGCCGTATCTCGCTGAGCGCCAAGCGCTGTTGAGCGGCGCCGATCAATTGGGCGGCCAGCTCGGCTTGGCCCTGTTGGCTACAAACCCCGGCCAAGCCGATCAGACTGAGCGCCATAGCGTGGCGAGCGCCGCCCACGCGCCATTGATGCAGCGCCTTGAGAAAGAGCTGGTAGGCGCGGCTGGTCTGTTTGCAGGCCAAGAGCACAAAGGCCAGATTTTGTTCCACCAGCCGTTCGGCACCCTGATCGCCGATCTGCTGGAAGCTGCTTGCGCTGGCTTGGAAGTAGCGCTCGGCGGCTTGCCACTCGTTGTTAGCGCGCGCGATCTCGCCGAGCGCATTGAGTGCCCAAGCCGTGCCGCGAATGTAGTTACAGCTTCGACTCAAATCGAGCGCTTCGTGTTGCAGCGTCTCGGCCCGTTTGCGGTCGCCCTGCATCCAGATCGCGCGGCCCAAGCCGTTGAGGGCGTCGATGCTGACCGTGGCTTGGCCGAAAGAGCGGCTCTGGCAGAAGTAGCGCTCGGCTTGGGCGTATTTGCCCAATCGAAAGGCCACTTCGCCCAGTTCGCATAGGGTTGAGGCGTAGGCGCATTGGTCGCCGCTGGCCTGCCAGGCGGCGAGGGCGCGTTCCAACCAGAGCTGAGCGCGTGGATAGTCGCTCTGGTGGCGGGCGAGTGTGCCGATGGTGCGTTGGGCTTGGCCGAGCAGCTTGGGTGGGCTGTCCCGCCCCGCCAGCTCGAGGGCGCGGCTGGCCCAGCGTTGGCCTTCGTCGAGCAGATCGTGGGCCTCCCAGAAGCGGTAGAGCGCAGCTACCAGCCGCAACAGCAAACGTGCATCGTTGCGACTGTTGGCCCAGAGCAGAACCGCTCGCAGGTTGTCGTAGGCGAGCTGGATCTCTTGCATGGCCTGCTGCTGCTTGTCGCTATCGAGCAGCTCGGCGTTCTGTTCGGCCAGCTTCGTGTAGTAGTCGCAGTGCTTCTGCTTGGTCGCAAGGTAGGCTTGGCTGGCGTTGAGGCGTTCGAGGGCGTAGGCCCGAATGGTTGCCAGCATTACGAAGCGGGGCGAGCCGCAGCTTTGACTGCTGCGCTGCAACAAACTCTGTTCGACCAGAGCGCTTAGGCCGTCGAGGGCCGAGAGCTGATCTTCGCCTGCGATGGCCTCGGCGTCGGCCAGCGAGAAGCTGCCCAAGAAGACGCTACATTTGGCGAAGAGCAGCTGTTGCTGTGGGCTGAGCAGATCGTAGCTCCAGTCGATGGTGGCGCGCAGGGTCTGTTGGCGCGGATGCAGGTCGCGGTCGCCTGTGGTGAGCAACTGCAGCCGTTGGTCGAGGCGATCCAAGAGGGCTTCGCTACCCAAAAGCTGGGCGCGCGCCGCCGCCAGTTCGATCGCGAGCGGCAGGCCGTCCAGCTCGATGCAGATCTTGGCGATCGTAAGGGCGTTGCTGGCGTCGAAGCGGAAACTGGCATCGGCGGCGCGCGCCCGTTCCACAAACAGGGCGACCGCCGGATTTAGCAACAGTTGCTCAGGATTGGCCCCGTTACTACAGTCGGGCAGTGCCAGCGGCGCGACTGTGAGGCTGCGCTCGCCCGAGATCCGCAGGGGTGCGCGGCTGGTTGCCAAGATGCGCAGCTGCGGAACCGCCCGTTGGATCCGGCTGAGCTGCGGCACCGCATCGAGCAGGTGTTCGAGGTTATCGAGCAGCAGCAAGGTCGGGCCCTGAACGGCCGCTCGCAAGCCTGTGATCAGCGCGCTTTCGTCGCTGCTGCCCACATCGAAGCGCTGGGCGATGCTGGCGATCAGTTGCTCGGCTTCGCAGAGCGCCGATCCAGCGATCGCCACGAAGCGCCACGGCTTACGCTGCTCTAAGCTGGCCACGATCTCGAAGGCCAAGCGAGTTTTACCCACCCCGCCCGGCCCGATCAAGGTCACTAAGCGAACGTTGTCATCTTCGAGGAGCGCTTGCGCCGCTGCAAGCTCGGCCTGCCGTCCGAAACAGGGTCCCGACGGCGAGAGCAGTTCAGTGCTTTCCATCAAGCACTCCTTTCTAGCTTGAGCGCTTAGAGGCCAGCTACGGTGGCGAAGTAGTCCTCTAGCGTCTCGGGACGCCGAATCTGGCGCACGCTGCCATCGCTTGTCAGCAGCAGCTCGCCACAACGCAGCTTGCCGTTGTAGTTAAAGCCCATCGCGCGGCCATGGGCGCCCGCATCGTGAATGACGCAGATATCGCCGATGGCGAGCTGCGGGAGCGCACGATCGATCGCGAACTTGTCGTTGTTTTCGCAGAGCGATCCGCTCAGATCGTAGATCTGGTCGTGGGGCTGGTCTTGTTTGCCCAGCACGCTGACATGGTGATAGGCTCCGTACATCCCCGGCCGCATCAGATCGGCCATAGTCGCGTCGAGCCCGGCGTAGCGCTTGTAGCTCTGTTTGAGGTGGCGCACCTTGGTGATCAGGTAACCGTGCGGCCCCGTGATCAAGCGCCCGCATTCCAGCGCGATCCGCAGGGCCGGGTGGCTCTCGGCCGCCAAATGCTGCTCGAAGGCGGCGCGCACATTTTGGCCAAGCTGCATCAGGTCGACCGGCTCTTGCTCGGGCCGATAGGGGATGCCGATGCCGCCGCCCAAGTTGATGCACTCGAACTGAATGCCGACGGCGCGTTGCAGCTCGGCCGCCAAGCGGAACAGCATATCGGCGGTTTCGCTCAAGGCGTCGAGCTTGAGCTCGTTCGAGACCACCATGGTGTGCAGGGCGAAGCGCTTTGCGCCCAGATCGCGCAGCTTGGCGTAGCCTTCGAATAGCTGCTCGCGCGTGACGCCGAACTTGGCCTCGACCGGATTGCCGATGATCGGGTTGCCTTGGCGCAGCGGGCCCGGGTTATAACGCAGTGCGACACAGTCGAGCGCGGGCAACTGCTTGGCGATATAGTCGATGTGGCTGATGTCGTCGAGGTTGATGATCGCTCCGAGTGTAAAGGCTTTCTGATACTCTTCGATCGGCGTGTTGTTGGAAGAGAAGAAGAGGTTGTCGCCCGTAATGCCGACCTGTTCGGCCAAGATCAGTTCGGCCAAGGAGCTGCAATCTAGGCCGCAGCCTTCCTCGCGCATAATCCGCAAGATCGCGGGCGTGGGCGTCGCTTTGACCGCGAAATACTCTTGGAAGCGCGCATTCCAAGCGAATGCAGCTTTGAGAGCGCGAATCTGTTCGCGAATGCCGCGTTCGTCGTAGAGATAAAAGGGCGTTGGATAGCTGGCGCAGATCGCTCGGATCTGCTCATCTCGAAAAGGCAGACGTTTCATGGAGCTCCTTGGCTTGTCCACAACATAACAAACGAACGTCCTCCCACCCGGTTGGTGGTCTCGCTCAGGGTGACAAAACCCAGCCGCTGGTAGATGCGGTAGGCCGGGTTCTCTTCGCGAACGCTTAACACAATCTGCTGGTAGCAGCTTGGAAGATTCTTCAACAAGGCTGCGATCAGAGCGCTGCCAACCCCTTGCCCGCGAAAAGCTGGCCTGATGGCGACCGCTAGCTCGGGCACATCGGCGCCCACGCCAGCGTAGCGGTGCTCATCGCCCTCGATCCGACGTAGCCAGGCGGCCCCGATCGCCGCGCCCGAAGCCTGCTCGATGGCCAGCAGACCGTAATCGCCATCGCGCCCCCAGCCCTCGACATAGGCGCGCAAAAAGGCGTTCTCTTTAGCAGCCCGATAGTCGTCGACCCCATCTTCGTGCATGCTAGCGGCGTAAAAGAGCATCTCCCACAGCAGCTCTTCATCTGCCCGCTCTGCGATGCGAAATGTCCTGATCGTCATCGTTCGTTCTCGCTTGTAACACTTCTGTTCCCATATTATACCCTCTTGGCCGCTTCGTGCTCCTACAAGGGCCTTATTTGTGCCAGCCTTTCCTGCTTCGTGCATGGCTCTGGCGGCTTGCTCTCTAGCTCCCATTCGGTGCTTGGCGCGTCCGCCTACGGCTACCAACGTCCTGCCCGCCACGCCCCAACGAAGCCGCGCTCTGTTGGTGATACGCCATTCCGCTGATCTAGCCTGACACGTTTTGTTTGTTCCCGCTTGAGCTGCGACGCTTGGCTTAGCAAACCTTTTACCTAATTGACACAGACTCTTTACGAATATGAGTTTCGACTAATGAGAAGATTAGAATAGTCTCGTAAAGCTGAAATAATTGTTGTATACTAAAGTCATGAAGCGCTGCGTCATGAAACAGAGGAGAAAGGAAAGACAATGCACGTCTTTGATCTTCACAGTCGAGAAACTCCGCTCACTGGCTGCGCGTTGGGTACCGATTTCTACAATATTGACGCTTTGCTTACGCCTGAAGAGCGAGACTACCGCGATCGAGTTCGCTCGTTTATGGATAACGAAGTGGTGCCGATGATGGCTCACTATTGGGAACGAGCCGAATTTCCTTTCGAAGTGATACCAAAAATAGCAGCTTTGAATATCGCTGGCGGCGCGATCAAAGGCTATGGCTGTCCCGGTATGAGCCAAGTCGCTTACGGTCTACTTGGTTTGGAGCTGGCGCGCGGCGATGGCTCGGTCGATACGTTTTTTGGGGTGCATAGTGGGCTTGCCATGGGTTCGATCTACCTCTGCGGCTCCGAGGAGCAGCGCCAGCGTTGGCTGCCAGCCATGGCGCGCATGGAGAAGATCGGCGCTTTCGGCCTAACAGAGCCATTTTTTGGTTCCGACGCAGCGCATATTCAAACTACGGCCCGCCGAGTCGCCGATGGCTGGCTTTTAAACGGCTCGAAGCGCTGGATCGGGAACGCTTCGTTCGCTGATTTGATCATTATCTGGGCCCGAAACGAAGAGACACAATCCATCAATGGCTTTGTGGTCGAGAAAGATACACCCGGCTTTTCTGCTACGGTCATTACGGGCAAGACTGCCAAGCGCTCGGTGCTCAACGCCGATATCAGTTTGAACGATGTCTTTGTGCCAGAAGCCAATCGGCTGCAGGCCGCCAACAGCTTTCGCGATGTGGCGCGCGTGTTGACGGCTACGCGCGTGGGTGTGGCTTGGGAGGCGGTTGGCCATGCGGTGGCCTGTTACGAGGCCGCGCTGACCTATGCCAAACAGCGCGAGCAGTTCGGCAAACCGATCGCGTCCTTCCAGCTTGTTCAAGAGAAGCTGGTGCGCATGTTGGCCGATATCACCACCATGCAGCTGATGATGTTGCGCGTTAGTCAGTTGTTTGAGGCGGGCCAGATGACCAACGCCCAAGCCTCGCTAGCCAAGATGCATTGTGCCGCTCGCGCCCGTGAGGTCTGCTTGATGGCGCGTGATATCTTGGGCGGCAACGGCATCTTGCTCGATTATATTGTGGCGCGCCATGTGGCTGACTTAGAGGCCGTTTACACTTACGAGGGCACTAATAATATTCAGACTCTTGTAGTTGGTCGTGAGATCACCGGTATTTCGGCCTTTGTCTAGCTATCTCGTTCGATTTCGAGCATTTGTCGGAAAAACGAACATAGAAGAAAGAATTATGTGACATTTCGCGCGTCAGCGCGAAATGTCACAAGCATAGCTGAGTTCTGCTCTGCCAAGGGCCAGAAAGAGCTGAAAGTAAGCGGATGAAGTGTGATAAGAGAGAATGAGTTTCAACATCTGTGTGTAGCGTTATTGTAAGGTTTTGAGGAGGTCTTTCAGCACAGCTAGAAGCTCGTTTTGTTGCTTGAGCTGTTGGTAGCCGTAGGCGGACGCGCCAAGGACCGAATGGCAGGAAGAGCACAAGCCGCCAGCGCCTGAAGGAATCAAGCGGATGTGTTCTGGAGAATTGTGGGGATGTTTCCGTGTAGAGGCTGACTGCCCGAGCTTGTGATAAGGCCTTTTGAACGGTGACGAGACACGGTGCAACACTTCATGTCTTGTCACCGTCTGTTTTATGCTTAGTGCTTTGAGTGCATAAAACTTTACACAAAGATATGACCATGGTAGGATACTTGTACATGCATTTATAAGGAGTGCTCTTATGCCGCGAATATTGCTTTTGCATGCCACCGTTGGCACAGGGCACAAGCGTGCCGCTGAGGCTCTACAGGTGGCATTTGAGCGTCGTCAGCCAGGTGAGGTTCGGGTTGAGGACGTTTTAGATTATGCACCGCCAATTTTTCAACAAGCATATGCCAAGTCATATCTTGACATAACCAACAAGGCCCCGCTTGTCTGGGGCTATTTCTATCATCAGACCGAGGTAGATCCCACAGTTTCTGAATTTGTGAACAATATTCGTAAGCTGGTTGAGGGCGTAAGTGTTATCCAACTGAAGGATGTGTTGCGCTCATTTCAACCAGATGCTATTATTTGTACACATTTTTTACCTGTTGAAATGTTGCTCTCACTGAAAAACAAAGGTGAGTTACAACAGCCAGTGTATTGTGTGGTGACCGATTATTCGGCACACACCTTCTGGGCTAATCCTGGTCTCGATGGCTACTTTGTTGGGGCCGAGCATACGCGCGATCAACTGATCGCTCGTGGAATTCACGAATCTGCCATTCGCATCACTGGTATTCCGATCGACCCTAGGGTGGCAGAGCCAAAAGACCCGGCAGACATGCGCCAAGCGCATGGCTTTACCAAGCCAGGTCCGCTGATTACCTTGTTCGGTGGCGGCATCGAGACATCCCATGTGCGCGAGATTGTAGAAGATCTCTTAGCTACCGATATTGAGGGTACCTTGGTTGTTGTTGCGGGACGTAACGAGCAACTTGCGACCGCCTTAAACGATCTGCAATCAAGCCCAAGGCTTGAGCTTCAAGTGCTTGGCCTGATCGATTACGTCGATGATCTGATTGTTGCAAGCGATCTGATCATCACCAAATCGGGCGGGCTGATCGTTAGCGAGGTTTTAGCACGTAACGTTCCCATGCTTGTGATCGATCCCATTCCTGGCCAAGAGGAGTGGAACGCCGACTATGTGGTGAGTAGTGGTGCTGGGATCCAGCTCCGCATGACGTATATGGTCGCCAAGGCGGTTAAGCGACTACTCGCTCAACCCGAGATGCTGAAGGCTATGCGCGCGAATTCGGCCATGATCGCTCGCCCGCGAGCTGCTTCAACCGTGGTAGACTATGTTTTAGCTGATCTTGAATAGAAGCGCTGCGGTCCGTTCTTTGTAATCTGTTGCACGGTGGTGGGGCGACCATCTCACCACCGCCAGGCTGTTGTTTTTAACATCAGTGCAGAGGATTGGCTTGTTCGACCGTATCTGCTTCGGGAGTGAGAGTGTTGGGTAATGTAGATGTCCTCTTTGCTATCTCCGACACCGGTGGCGGCCATCGTAGTGCTGCTGTTGCTCTCCGTGATGCGCTAAATGAGGTGAGCGGCAATAGTGTCTCATCACAGATCGTAGATATCTTGCGTATTACGGGCATTCCTGGTGTACGAGATCTTCCTAATCTCTATGACCATCTATCGACTCGTTGGTTGCGTCTCTACGACCTAACTTTTAAGTTGACCAACGGGGTGAAAGTGGTCGATGTTATTTCGCGTTTGGTCTACATTCAAGCGCGGCGCAATATTTACAAAGTATTGCAAGAGACACAGCCTCGGCTTGTGGTTGTGACTCATCCGCTCGTACACCGTTTGGTATGCGCTGCCTGCCGTACCTATAACCTGCCCTGTCGAGTTGTAACGGTTGTAACCGATCTGGTAAGTCTGCATGCTGCTTGGGCTTATCCCGGTGTTGACCTCTGTCTGGTGCCGACCGACGAAGCCTATCGCCTGATGTTGCGACGGGGCATGAAGCCGTCGCGTCTCAAGCGCACTGGTTTTCCGGTTCATCCCAAGTTCACCAGCTATGAAGGATCACCCAAACCGGCCCGCCAAGAGCTGGGCCTCGATCCCGATCGCTTTACGGTCTTGGTGACGGGCGGCGGTGTTGGTTCAGGCAATCTGGCCGAATTGGTGCTCGAGATCCAAAAGCAGCTTCCCGACAAGCAGATTCTGGTTGTGACTGGCAAGAACAAAGCCGCCTACGAACAGCTTCAGGCCAACAAGACCAGCGAACATGTGCATATCTATGGCTTTGTCAACAATATGGATATGTTGATGGCCGCCAGCGATGTAGTTGTGACCAAGGCGGGCCCGGGCACGTTGATGGAGGCGCTGGCTATGCGGCGTCCGGCTTTGGTGACCGAGGCAGTCGGTATGCAGGAGCGTGGAAATATCGACTTTGTTTTGAACTACGAGCTGGGAGCCTTCTGCCCGACGCCCGATCGAGTGGTTTCAGCGGTGCGCGAGCTCGAAGATCCACAGCGTTATGCGGCCACGGTTCAGCGTTTGAGCGATAAAGTGCCGCGCGACGGGGTTTATCAGATCACCGATCATATGCTGAAGCAGCTGAGCATGGTGAGTCCGACTCAAACGCGCCGTAAACGACGTCAGATGGTGGTCTTGCGCTTCCAAGGCTGGCGCTTGGCGCTCTACCGTGCCCAGAAAAAGCAGCGCATTAAGCAGAACGAGACGCTTTCATAAGATATGTGGATAGATGATCGATCTCCTCCCGCAGAAGGTGCAGTTTGTGCTCTCTGCGGGCGGCTCGTTTTTGGAATAGTTTTTGAAGTATGAGGAGTACCGAGTATGTACATCCTTTCCGGTGAAGATGTCCGTCGGGCGGTCTCGATGCCCGATGCGATCGATGCGGTTGCCAACGCTTTTATGCAGCTTTCGGCAGAACGCGCCTATGTGCCTTTGCGCGCCCATATCGGAATCAAAGAACAAGAGGCTACCAGCTTCTTTATGCCTGCCTATGTGCCAGCCGCCGAAGGCTCAAGCGCTAGTTTAGGCCTGAAAGTCGTCTCGGTCTTTCCTAAGAACAGTGCGCGCTCGGTCGGTACTCCTACCATCAATGCAGCTGTGATGCTGCTCGATCCTCAAACGGGTGTGCCGCGCGCCCTGCTCGACGGCACCTATCTGACCGCCCTACGCACGGGTGCATCGTCGGGCGTGGCTACGCGCGAACTGGCGCGTCCCGACTCGAAGGTCTTGGCGCTGTTTGGGGCAGGCGGTCAGGCGGCTATGCAGGTCTTGGCGGTTTGCAGTGTGCGTCCGATCGAACAAATTTGGATCTATAACCGTACGCGCAGCAAGCTTCCGATTTTTATGGCACAATTACGGGCGCTGGGTGCGCCGATTCCCAGCGATATTCGAGTGGCAAATACTCCGGCCCAAGCCTTGGCCGATGCCGATGTCGTCTGTTGTGCCACCAGTTCGCCTACGCCGCTCTTTGAAGATGCGCATGTGCGCCCCGGAACGCATATCAACGGGGTTGGATCCTATAATCCGCGTTTGGCTGAAGTGCCAGCCCAGACGATCAAACGTGCCTATGTGGTGGTCGATCAGCGCGAGGCCGCTTGGTCAGAGGCGGGAGACTTGATTCAAGCGCGCGATGCGGGTATTATCGCTGAACAACACGCTCAGGTTGAATTGGGTGAAGTGGTGGCTGGAACTGCGCCCGGACGCAGCGACGAGAATCAAATCACATTCTTTAAGTCGGTGGGCAATGCGGTTCAAGATCTTGCCGTCGGTCAATTAGCCTTAGAGCGCGCGATCGCGGGTGGCTTCGGCACTGAAGTTCACTTGTAGGCAACCTGGAAAACAGTGGTATTATTAGACACTGGTATGCCTCAAATATGGCTTGAATGTTGATTGAGGCTTAAGAATTAAGCTAGATGCCCAAAAGAGCAGGTGAACGATGGCTTTTGGCTTGTCGTTTGCTAAACACTAGAACGCTTATTGGGATGGGGTATGCAGCATATTGACTTTGGATGTTGCTGCTCCTGCTATACATGGAGGATAGTTTGAAACAGCTTTGTGTTATCGGGACGGGTTATGTAGGCCTTGTGACAGGTGTCTGTTTCGCTGACCTTGGCAATAAGGTCGTGTGTGTCGATGTCGATCCTGCGAAGGTCGAAATGTTGCGCTCGGGCAAATCGCCGATCTACGAGCCCGGCTTGGAAGAGGTGCTCGAACGCAATGCCCGTGCGGGTCGTCTCACCTTTACCGACAGCTATGAAGTCGGTATGGACGGCGCAGAGTTTGTTTTCATTACCGTAGGCACGCCCATGGGTGATGATGGAGCAGCGGATCTGCGCTACGTAAAGGCTGCTGCCCGTAGCATCGGCCAGAACCTGACTTCTCCCGTCATTATCATCGATAAAAGCACGGTGCCCGTCGGTACCGGCGACATGGTGACCGCTATCATCTCTGAGCATGCTCCGGAAGGCAGCACCTTCCACGTGGTTTCCAATCCGGAATTCCTGCGCGAAGGTAGCGCTATGCACGACTTCCTCAACCCCGATCGAATCGTGCTTGGCTCGCCCGATAAAGCAGCCGCTCAGAAGGTCGCCGACCTGCATGCTCCTTTGGGCGCTCCCGTGATCATTACCGATTTGCGCACTGCCGAAATGATCAAATACGCCTCGAACGCCTTCCTCGCTACGCGCATTAGCTTCATCAACGAGATCGCTCAGATCTGCGAGAAGCTGGGTGCCGATGTGAAGGAAGTTGCGCGCGGTATGGGAGCCGACAAGCGCATTGGGCCACACTTCCTCGACGCCGGTATCGGCTATGGTGGCTCGTGTTTCCCCAAAGATGTGCTGGCCCTGCACCATATGGCCGCCAGCGCTGGTTGCCACCCGCAGCTGCTTCAAGCTGTGATGGATATCAACGCCGATGCGCGCCGCAAGTTTGTGCAGAAGGTCGAAACCCTCTTGGGCGACCTGACCGGCAAAGTGATCGGTGTCTTAGGTTTGGCCTTCAAGCCCAACACCGACGATATGCGCGAAGCTCCTTCGGTTGAGATCATCAAGTACCTCAAGCAGAAGGGCGCTCATATCAAAGCTTACGATCCGGTAGCCATGGAGCGCGCCGCCGAGCTTCTGCCCGAGGCCACCTATTGTGCAACGGCCTACGATGCTGCTAAAGACGCCGATGCGCTGCTGATCGTGACCGAGTGGAACGAGTTTAAGCAGCTGAACTGGGAGAAGCTGAGCCGCTTTATGCGCCAGCCGATCGTGGTCGATGGCCGTAACCTCTACGATCCAAACGAAGTTGAAGCCAAGGGCTTTATCTATTGGGGCGTAGGTCGCAGCGTGCCTTCGGCAGTGCGCGACCAGTTCGCTCAAGCCCAACTCGACGCCTAAGATCCATACAGGCCGAAACGGAGCCGATGTGTTTGCAATCACAAGCGCATCGGCTCCGTTTCAGTTTATACCTGTCTGCAAAGGTCTGCGTTCAACAAACACAGCTACTGCCTGAAAAGTCTTCAAGCAGATTTCATACCAAATTCGTTTAAAAACTTGCCCACTTGGAGTGTAAGAAAACAAAAACGAGGAAAGAGTTGTGTGACATTTCGCGCTATCGCGCGAAATGTCACACAACAAAAAGAGACAAGTTCCACTCTGCCGAAGGCCAAATAGAATGAAGCAAGCGAATTTGGTATCATACCAAATCCGTTTAATGACTTGCGCTTTTTGGATGCAGGAAAACAAAAGAGTCGAGTTCCACTCTGCCGAAGGCCAAAAAGAGATGAAGAAATCGGATGTGGTATGAATTGTCGGCTTTGGGGAGATCTTTCGGCACACAACTACAAGCCTCGTTTGTTGGGCGGGATGTTGGTAGCCGTAGGCGGACGCGCCAAGGAAGGAATGGAAGAGAAAGACCTCGTCGCAATCTGAAGAAAGCAAGCAGGTTTCAAATAATCAGTCAGATTTGTTAGTATACTCATTACAAGCAGCTAAACAATTCGACGTAGATTTTGGAGATTTCCGCATAGCAAAGCCAAAAGGGCATCCGCAATTCGTTTAAGTGAATTGAGCTTCATATCAATGTGCAGCGCTGAACGAACAGATCCGTTATAAGCGCTCTTGCGCCGCTTTAGGCTGACTGCTACAATACAGCTAAAGCGAATAAACATTGTGTAGTGGTGCTTATGGAACGAATTCTCATCATCGAAGACGAAGCCGATATCGCAAACTACCTACGGCGTGGCCTCAGTTTCGAAGGCTTTAGTGTCGAGGTTGCTGGCGATGGGCCTTCTGGCCTTGCAGCAGCTCGTGAGCGTCCGCCAGATCTGGTGGTGCTTGACCTGATGTTGCCCGGCCTCGATGGTTTAGAGGTCGCCAAGCGGATACGCACCGTCTCTGATGTGCCGATCATTATCTTGACCGCGCGCGATGCTGTTCCTGATCGCGTCAAAGGTCTCGAAAGCGGCGCCGACGATTATCTGGTCAAGCCTTTTGCCTTCGACGAGCTGCTGGCGCGTATTCGCGTGCAGTTGCGCCGACGCCAGAGCGCGCAACAACACGATGTGCTGCGTTACGGCCCCTTGGTGATGGATACCAGCGCGCGCGAGGTGCGCATCAACGATCGCCGGGTCGATCTAACCGCTAAAGAGTACGAACTGCTCGAACAATTTATGCGCCACCCCCAACAAGTGCTGACTCGCGAAGTGATCTACGACCGAGTCTGGGGTTACGACTTCGGCGGCGAAAGCAATATCATTGAAGTCTATGTGCGCTATCTGCGCCAAAAACTCGAAGCCAACAACGAGCCGCGCCTGATTCAAACCGTGCGCAGCGTTGGCTACATTCTGCGCGAGGAGTGATCCGCGTTCACTTACCCCTCGTGCGAGTTTGTTGGCGTCTTTCCCCTGATGCGTGATCGTACTATCACCTCTCCTCAGACTTGAGGTTTTGCTGTCTCTGTTTTCGCCCATAAACGAGCCTACTGCGTACTTTTTGCACGCAGATTGGGCTTTTTTACTCTTTTTTACCCCTGATAAACGATCGTACTACAGCGTTTCCTTATCTTTTGCCTGAAATCTGTTCTTCTTGCCAAACTGTGTAGTAAGCCTGTCATCAGCACGTAATCTTTTTGTCTATTCTCTTGCAACTCGGCATGTTATGCTCATAGCCCAAACCTATAAATTCATTCGAAAAGATGCAGCCCTAGCACTTGTTTACTCGATAGTTTAGAAAGTTTTTGTGTGAATAGCTCTCCTACCCGTTCGTTGCGCCGTATCGTAAACAGCACCCAACAGCGCGCTGTCGCCGCGATACCAGGCTTGCAGTCTGGGCCATCTTCCCAAAAAACAGTTCGCTCCGCTGCATCTGCTTTCAGTGCTATGAAGTATTGGCTTATTCCGACAATTGTTACTGCCGGGCTGCTGCTTGGCGTCGCCACCTTCCTACTGCCACAAGGTGGTGTCATCATTCTGCTTTTATTGCTCGTATTTTTGCTTTGGCGTTGGGCTTGGACCGAGATCACCGTGCACGAGCTTGCGACTCACCTTTCGCGGGGCGAGACTCTCAACAAGCTAGAAGTGAGCCACGGCGCTTGGGGACGCCTCTGCCACGCTGTCAACAACCTTGTGCAACAACAGCGACTCTTCCAACGCAGCCGCGATCTGCTGCCTTCGCTGCCCGAAGAGATGCTGAACGGCTTATTAGAGGGTGAGATCAGCACGGGTCAAACCACTCAAGTTGCCACGGTGCTCTTGCTTGGTTATCAGCCCAGCCAAGCTGCCACCGCCCGTGAAATCGCCGAAGAGTGGAAGCGCTTTGCTCAGTTGGTCCAACAGGCAGCGGCACCCCACGGAGCGCTTGTGCAGCGCTGTGGCGATCAACTTTTGCTGGTCTTCGGCTTAGGTCGCCAATCGCTCAGCACGCCCGGCCTACGTTCCGCCCTCGAAACGCTGCGCATACTGTTGACTTCGCCCTATAGCGATCGGCTTCAAATGGCCTTAAGCGCCGGCCCGCTGCTGGCCGGTGCCATCGACGGTCTAGGCTACGGTGTAATCGGCCAGCCGCTTACGCGCGCCCAACATCTGCTTGGACGCCTCAACCACTATGCTGCCTATCATCTGCTCTGCGACGAAGAGTGTTACGTCGGCCTGCGCCAGCTCGGGGTCGATGTGCGCCCGCTCTACGATTTCGATGGCTCGACTCTCTATGGCGTCCAACTCTACTAACTGCCTCGCCAAACATTAACTTGAATCAACTATGGGCCTTGGCTAAGCGTTATCCGCTGCAAGGCCCATCTGTTATGTATTCTTCATTCCTTCAGGCGTAAAAGGCGTTTTCCTTCCATTCGAGCCTCAAGCGCGTCCGCCTCCGGCTACCAGATGGGCTAGCCGCCCTCATCCCCAGCCCTTCTCCCGCAAAGCGGGCGAAGGGAGCTAGGCCACGTTACCTCAACATGTCGTACTCTTCAACAGGCGGTACCTAAGGTTCGGCAAGCTTACCAAGCTAGCTTGTCGAAGGGCACGGCTCGGCGGTTTCAGCATGCTCAAGCACTAAAGCAATCACACAAACATCTCAAACTACTCTCTAAAAAGACTCTGTGACTCGTATAATGGGGTTACGTTCACAGTGGTGGTGAGGCCGATCGTGTGTGAGCGGCACTGACCGCGTCACAGAGATACTCCCCCACCACTGCGAGCAGCAAGAGACAGAACCCGTATCGAGTGGCTC